>BNJT01002614.1_pt1:77500-306582 | contig 306582 bp, 551 predicted proteins | sample 8540491 | NCBI WGS metagenome assembly BNJT01 (sample SAMD00202455, study PRJDB9452) | human saliva metagenome | host: Homo sapiens | reverse complement strand
ATGAGCCGACATCGGTGCCAAACCTCCCCCGTCGATGTGAACTCTTGGGGAGATAAGCCTGTTATCCCCAGGGTAGCTTTTATCCGTTGAGCGATGAGCCCTTCCATGCGGTACCACCGGATCACTAAGCCCGACTTTCGTCCCTGCTCGACTTGTTGGTCTCAGCAGTCAAGCTCCCTTCTGCCTTTACACTCTTCGAATGATTTCCAACCATTCTGGGGAACCTTTGGGCGCCTCCGTTACATTTTAGGAGGCGACCGCCCCAGATCAAACTGCCCGTCTGACACTGTCTCCCACCTTGCTTCTAGGTGCGGGTTAGAGGTTCATGTAACAAGGGTAGTATCCCACCATTGCCTCCTTGAAACTGGCGTTTCCCCATCTCTTCGGCTCCTACCCTATCCTGTACATGTCACACAAACACTCAATATCAAACTACAGTAAAGCTCCATGGGGTCTTTCCGTCCTGTCGCGGGTAACCTGCATCTTCACAGGTACTATAATTTCACCGAGTCTCTCGTTGAGACAGTGCCCAGATCGTTACGCCTTTCGTGCGGGTCGGAACTTACCCGACAAGAATTTCGCTACCTTAGGACCGTTATAGTTACGGCCGCCGTTTACTGGGGCTTCAATTCAAAGCTTCGCCTCAGGACTAACCTCTCCTCTTAACCTTCCAGCACCGGGCAGGGCGTCAGCCCCTATACGTCATCTTTCGATTTTGCAGAGACCTGTGTTTTTGATAAACAGTCGCCTGGGACCTATTCACTGCGGCTGGTATTTCTACCAGCACCCCTTCTCCCGAAGTTACGGGGTCATTTTGCCGAGTTCCTTAACGAGAGTTCGCTCGCTCACCTTAGTGTTCTCCACTCAACTACCTGTGTCGGTTTGCGGTACGGGTTCTGTTCATCTCACTAGAAGCTTTTCTCGGCAGTGTGACGTCAGTTGCTTCGCTACTTCATTTCGCTCCCCATCACAGCTCACCCCGTGCGTGACAAGCATTTCACTCATCAGCGGACTCGCTGCTTGGACGTACATTTCAGTCGTACGCTCAACTTAGCCTCCTGCGTCCCTCCATTGCTCAAACAATTAACAGAAGTACAGGAATATCAACCTGTTATCCATCGACTACGCCTTTCGGCCTCGCCTTAGGTCCCGACTAACCCTGGGAGGACGAGCCTTCCCCAGGAAACCTTAGTCATTCGGTGGACGGGATTCTCACCCGTCTTTCGCTACTCATACCGGCATTCTCACTTCTAAGCGCTCCACATGTCCTTACGGTCAGCTTCTTCGCCCTTAGAACGCTCTCCTACCACTCAGTTTATAAACTGAATCCACAGCTTCGGTAATCTGTTTAGCCCCGTTACATTTTTTCGGCGCAGGGTCACTCGACTAGTGAGCTATTACGCACTCTTTGAATGATGGCTGCTTCTAAGCCAACATCCTAGTTGTCTGTGCAACCCCACATCCTTTTCCACTTAACAGATATTTTGGGACCTTAGCTGGTGGTCTGGGCTGTTTCCCTTTCGACTACGGATCTTATCACTCGCAGTCTGACTCCCGGACATAAATACATGGCATTCGGAGTTTATCTGAATTCGGTAACCCGAGATGGGCCCCTAGTCCAAACAGTGCTCTACCTCCACGATTCTTCATTCCGAGGCTAGCCCTAAAAGCTATTTCGGAGAGAACCAGCTATCTCCAAGTTCGATTGGAATTTCTCCGCTACCCACCTCATCCAAGCACTTTTCAACGTGCCCTGGTTCGAGTCCTCCAGTGCGTTTTACCGCACCTTCAACCTGGACATGGGTAGATCACTTGGTTTCGGGTCTACGTCAACATACTCAACTCGCCCTATTCAGACTCGCTTTCGCTACGGCTCCGACTCTTCATCTTAACCTCGCATGTTAACGTAACTCGCCGGTTCATTCTACAAAAGGCACGCCATCACCCATTAACGGGCTCTGACTACTTGTAAGCACACGGTTTCAGGTACTCTTTCACTCCCTTCCCGGGGTTCTTTTCACCTTTCCCTCACGGTACTGGTTCACTATCGGTCACTAGGTAGTATTTAGCCTTGCCAGATGGTCCTGGCGGATTCCGACAGGATTCCTCGTGTCCCGCCGTACTCAGGTGCTCTCTTGTGCCAACTTTCCGTTTTGCATACAGGACTGTCACCTTCTTTGGTCCTGCTTTCCAACAGGGTTCTGCTACAGATTGTCATACACGTTCTTGAAAGTCCCTACAACCCCAGTGTGCATGCACACTGGTTTGGACTCTTCCGTTTCGCTCGCCGCTACTCAGGGAATCGATTTTTCTTTCTCTTCCTGCGGGTAATGAGATGTTTCAGTTCCCCGCGTCTACCTCGTCATAAGCCTGCGCTTATGCGTAACACCCCATCACGGGTGTTGGGTTTCCCCATTCGGAAAATCTCTGGATCTTAGCTTACTTACAGCTCCCCAAAGCATATCGGTGTTCGTTCCGTCCTTCTTCGGCTCCTAGTGCCAAGGCATTCACCGTGCGCCCTTATTCACTTAACCATTATGGTCGCGTTGCTTCTTGTTAAAAACTCTTTTTCGTTAGATTTCTCTAACTCTCGGTAAATTTTTGGTTTTAAATTTGTGATATAGTATTCAGTTTTCAAAGGTCGAGTTTCTATCCTTTCGGATAGTATGGAGACTAGCGGGATCGAACCGCTGACCTCCTGCGTGCAAAGCAGGCGCTCTCCCAGCTGAGCTAAGCCCCCATTAAATTCGAAAACTTATGGGACTAAATGGACTCGAACCATCGACCTCACGCTTATCAGGCGTGCGCTCTAACCAGCTGAGCTATAGGCCCGTTCGGATTTTAGACTTATTGTTTTGAGGTTAACCTCTCAAAACTAAACAAAGATTTCAACCGGTAGGGGTTCCGTATTCATCTAACGTCGAAAACATTAGATGTTATCCTTAGAAAGGAGGTGATCCAGCCGCACCTTCCGATACGGCTACCTTGTTACGACTTCACCCCAATCATCTATCCCACCTTAGGGCGGCTGGCTCCATAAGGTTACCTCACCGACTTTGGGTGTTACAAACTCTCGTGGTGTGACGGGCGGTGTGTACAAGACCCGGGAACGTATTCACCGCGGCGTGCTGATCCGCGATTACTAGCGATTCCGGCTTCATGTAGGCGAGTTGCAGCCTACAATCCGAACTGAGAATGGCTTTAAGAGATTCGCTTACCCTCGCGAGTTCGCTGCTCGTTGTACCATCCATTGTAGCACGTGTGTAGCCCAAGTCATAAGGGGCATGATGATTTGACGTCATCCCCACCTTCCTCCGGTTTGTCACCGGCAGTCTCACTAGAGTGCCCAACTCAATGCTGGCAACTAGTAATAAGGGTTGCGCTCGTTGCGGGACTTAACCCAACATCTCACGACACGAGCTGACGACAACCATGCACCACCTGTCTCTTTGTCCCCGAAGAAAAGCTCTATCTCTAGAGTGGTCAAAGGATGTCAAGACTTTGGTAAGGTTCTTCGCGTTGCTTCGAATTAAACCACATGCTCCACCGCTTGTGCGGGTCCCCGTCAATTCCTTTGAGTTTCAACCTTGCGGTCGTACTCCCCAGGCGGAGTGCTTAATGCGTTAACTGCAGCACTGAAGGGCGGAAACCCTCCAACACCTAGCACTCATCGTTTACGGCGTGGACTACCAGGGTATCTAATCCTGTTTGCTACCCACGCTTTCGAGCCTCAGCGTCAGTTACAGACCAGAGGTCGCCTTCGCCACTGGTGTTCCTCCATATATCTACGCATTTCACCGCTACATGGAATTCCACCTCCTCTTCTGCACTCAAGTCAACCAGTTTCCAATGACCCTCCCCGGTTGAGCCGGGGGCTTTCCATCAGACTTAATTGACCGCCTGCGCTCGCTTTACGCCCAATGAAATCCGGACAACGCTTGCCACCTACGTATTACCGCGGCTGCTGGCACGTAGTTAGCCGTGGCTTTCTGGTTTGAGATACCGTCACACGCATAACAGTTACTCTATGCGCTGTTCTTCTCTAACAACAGAGTTTTACGAACCGAAATCCTTCTTCACTCACGCGGCGTTGCTCCGTCAGACTTGCGTCCATTGCGGAAGATTCCCTACTGCTGCCTCCCGTAGGAGTTTGGGCCGTGTCTCAGTCCCAATGTGGCCGATCACCCTCTCAGGTCGGCTATGCATCACTGACCTTGGTGAGCCGTTACCTCACCAACTAGCTAATGCACCGCAGGTCCATCCATCAGCAGAAGCCGAAGCCTCTTTTTCCTTCCCAAGTCATGCGACTCAAGAACCTATGCGGTTTTAGCATCCGTTTCGAATGTTATCCCCTCTGATGGGCAGGGTTACCCACGTGTTACTCACCCGTTCGCCACTAGATTGACCAGTGCAAGCACCGGTCGCTCTCGTTCGACTTGCATGTATTAGGCACGCCGCCAGCGTTCGTCCTGAGCCAGGGATCAAACTCTCATGAAAAATACTTTTCATAAGCTTTTTGAAAGCTCATTTTAATTACTGACTTATTGTTTTTCTCCTTAGAGAAAAAGAAATTGTTGTTTCTTCACTTTCGTGAAGTCCCTACACATTTGGTTTTGTCTTCTTTGTTTAGTTTTCAAAGGTCAACGTCGCTTATCGCGACAACTCCTATATACTATCATAGAGCGTTTTTTTCTGTCAACATATTTTAAAATTTATTTAAAATTTATTTTTCGTAATCGCTTCAAAAAGCGAACGTTCGTTAACAGTGTTTATAATTTACCATAGATTCCTTCCTTTTGCAAGTCCATTTTTAACTTTTTATATTTTTCGTAAAAAGACTGTAGTTTTAGGCTACAGTCTTTCACGTTATTGGACAGTTCCAGAAAGCAATTTCCTTACCATCACTAACTATTTTATATTTACCTGTTGGTTGGGTATTGCTTAAATTAAATGTTACATTCACACTTGTATCTTCACTAATTTCTAAAGTTTTATATACATTTTGAAGTTGGTTTACCGAGTCTTCAATGTAAATAGAAATTTTATTAGTTTTTCTATTCGAATTGTTTGTTGATTTTTGATATGGAATCACAATTTGTTTTTGTTACTGTATGTGCTTTTTCCCTTTTGATAAAAACAACGGTTAAAGGTGTTCCTTTTTTTATATCTGAACCCTCACGGATTGATTGACTAATAACAGTATCTACTGTCGCATCATTTTCTTCTTCAGTAATCGTTAAGTTTAAATTATTCGTATTTGCATATTCAATGGCACCTTCTCTAGTATATCCTTTTAAATTCGCCATTTTTAATTGAACTTTCGCCTTTACTTACCACTAATGTGACGACTGTATCTTTTCCCTTCAACTTTTTGATTTGGAGCAATACTTTGTGAAATTACTTTTTCCCGTTTCAACACTATCAGAATTTTCTTCTTTTTTTCTCTACAGTAAATCCTAATTTTTTTCAATTCATCTCTTGCAGTTTCATATGTTTTATTACGATAATCTTTCATAGTGATTGCTTCTTTTCCAGAACTTACCTTTATAGTTACTTTGGATTTTTTTCTTTCACTGTACTTCCAGCTTTCGGATTGGTTTCAATGACTTTCCCACTCTCTACTTCGTCCGATTGTACTTGTATAACATCTGTTACACTTTAACTTAGCATCTGCTAATTTAATTTTAGCCGCTGCTTCTGTTAAATTTGTTACATCCGGAACTTGAACTTCTTTTGGGCTTGAATGTAAAAATGCAAAAGCCATAATTCCAATCACAGATATCATAAGTAATAATACCCATACTATTTCCGTTTTCTCTTAACTGGCTTTTTCTTCATCCATTTCTACAACTGGAATTTCCTACTTGATTGGATTGGTTTTATTTTTTTGCGTTGTAATTGGAGTTAGTACTTTTTGTTTCTCCTGAAAAACTTGTTGGAACAAATTTTTTTCTCATATAATCTTGTAGAGTCTAAACAAGTTTTTAAATCTTGGAACATTTCGTAACAACTTCTGTAGCGGTTCATTGGATCTTTTGCAGTTGCCTTTTAACACTATATTTTCTAAACTTTGCGGAACCATCGCCGTTGGATTTACAACTGGTGGTAATGGCTCTTGAAAATGTTTCAAAGCTATAGATACTGCTGATTCACCATCAAAAGGAACTTTGCCTGTTAATAATTCATATAACACAATTCCTAATGCATAAGTATCTGTTTGAATGGTTGCCATTCCACCTCTTGCTTGTTCGGGCGACAACTAGTGAACAGACCCTAGTAATGTATTTGTTTGAGTTAAAGAAGTATCGGATAATGCAACAGCAATCCCAAAATCTGTGATTTTAACATTTCCTTCTCGATCAATTAAAATATTTTTGTGGTTTAATATCACGATGAATAATACGATTTTTGATGAGCTGCAGCAATAGCTGAAACAATCTGCATCATAATCCGAACAGCTTCAATTGGATGAAGAGCCCTCTTTGTCTAATATAGTCTTTTTAAATCAGTTCCTTCAACATATTCCATCACAATATAATTCATTTCTTGTGATTGTCCCACATCATACACTCCGACAATATTTGGATGAGTTAATTGAGTGGCTGATAAAGCTTCACGTCTAAATCTTCTCATCGCATCATTGTTTTTGTCTAAAATCCAATCGTAATACTTTTAATCGCCACTAATCGATCTAATATTAAATCTTTTGCAAGGTAAAACCGCAGCCATTCCACCGGTTCCAATTAAAGTTTGAATTTTTATAACGTCCATTTAATGTTTTTCCAGTTTCTAACATTAGGCTACCTCCTCTTGTAATTGAATTTTTGCAATCGCAACCGTGATATTATCACGACCACCTGCTTCATTAGCTTCTTCTATAGCTTTTTCTACTTGTTGGTTAACGTCTGAATAATGATTCATCACATTTCTAATCTCTTCTAGATAACATATCACTCAAACCATCACTACATAATAATAATGTATCCTCGTCTTTAACAGTCATTCTTACAAAATCAATCTCGACTGAAGATGTTACCCCCAGTGATTGAGTGACAATATTTTTTTATTAGGATGATTTTCTGCTTCTTTAGAGTAATTTCACCAGACTTCAGTAATGCATTTACCAAACTTTGATCTTCGGTTAATTGTTTTAATTGAAAATTTCTCAATACATAAGCTCGACTATCTCCAACATTTGCAATCATTAATTGATTTCCAATCACAATTGCTGCTACTAGAGTAGTTCCCATCCCATACAAATCTTCATATTGTGCTGAACGATTAAATATAGCTTCATTTGCTTCGGTAATTTTTGAATAAGCCATTGATAAACTTCTTCAACATCATTAAATTCTGTTTTTCCCACGCTTGACCTATTGACATTAGTGCCATTGCACTAGCTATTTCTCCAGCATTATGTCCACCAATGCCATCACAGACCATCATGACCGGGATGTGATTTTTGCTTTCAAAGTAGCCAGCAGCATCTTCATTTACTTTTTCTTCGTTGACCAACATCACTTTTTATCGCAAATTTCATCCAATCCTCCTCAATAATTAAAATTTTTAATTAATTTACAAATATAAAAACCATCACTATTATAGTCGTTTGGTAATATTGTCAATATCTTCTGTATCTTTATGAATCCACTGTCCAATCGGTTCAATTTCAAATGCTGGATTCACTTCTAAAAATTGATTGACCAACTCTCTATTTTCTGCCTGATTAATCGTACATGTAGAATATACTAGGCTTCCCTTTGATTTTACCATTTTTGAAGCAGATAATAAAATCTCAAGTTGAATTTTTCTAAACTCTTCAAATCTTTTTAGACTTTTTGTATATTTAATATCCGGTTTACGACGAACTAATCCTAATCCCTGAACAAGGAGCATCCACAAATACCGAATCAAAACTTTCGGTTGGATATACTTCATGAACAGTACGGGCATCTAGTACTTTCATGGAAATACAATCTTCCACTTGTAATCTTTTTAGCATTTTTCTTGTATTTTCTTTAGCTTATGTTCATATAAATCTAATGCATCTACATGTCCACCTTTTGATGAATCTAAATAGCTTGCAATATGCGTCGTCTTTCCACCGGGTGCAGCACATGTATCAAGTACTTTATTTGCTGGTTGTAAATTAGCAACTTGTGCAACTAAAGATGAGCTTCGTCTTGAATCGTAATAATCCCTTTTTCAAAAAGCTTTTGAGAGGAATACATTTCCCTCTTCCACAATTAAACATCTATTCGACAAAGTACTTTTCTCTAGTTTGAACCCCTTTCTTCTAATAGAAGTTGTTTTACTTGTTTTTGAGTGAAATGATTTTGGTTGAATACGAACACTTACACTTGGCGCTATTAAAATAGACTCAGAAATTTGTTGAGCTTTTTCTGCTCCATACTGATCTTTAAATAATTGATACATCCATTTTGGAATACTATACTGTACACTCATTCTTTCATCTGCATCTTTTATTTCCTCAAAACTTCTTAAATCATTTCTTTGGAAATTTCTCAGTACTCCATTGACAAATTTTGCAACTCCTTGATGACCACGTTTTTTTCGCAATTTGTACTGCTTCAAAAATCGCTGCATGATCGGAATTTTATCTAAAAATACCATTTGATAAATGGAAATTCTTAGCAATTGCTTTCACCCATGGTTGAATTTTTCTTTGCTTTTTGAATATAGGGGGCTAAATAAAAATCAATCGTCATTTTTCGTTGGATTGTTCCATAAAAACAATTCGGTTAACAGACCTTTATCTTTTACAGTCCATTTTTGTTGCTCAATCACCTTTTTCAAACTAATGGTTGAATAAGATTGATCCTGTTCCACTTGAACTAATAAGTCCACAACTGCATTTCTGACTTTATCCATGATTTACCCCTTCAAAGCAAGCTTTCTCTTCAATGACAGAAGCAAAAACCATTCATAAAGGCATCTGAACTCATTTTAGCTTTTCCTGCAGGTTGTAATTCAACAATTTCTAATACGGTTTGATTTACCACATGCTACATACAAATGATGATTTTCTTTAAATAATGTTCCTGGTTGTTCAGCAGTTGTTTGTTCTACTACTTTCACTTGCCAAATTTTTCACTCTTTTCTCCATTTAATATAGTAAATGACGTTGGCCAAGGTCGTAAACCACGGATAAAAGCAATCCACCATTTTTGCTTCTTTTGTCCAATCGATTTGTTCTTGTTCTCGTGCAATATTTGGAGAATACGTTACGAGTGCTTCATCTTGTACAATTTCAGTAATTGTTCCATCAAAGATTTGTGGTAATGTGTCTAATAATAATTCCGCACCTACTACGCTTAGTTTTTCAAACATAGAAGCTACATCATCAATTTGTTCAATTGGAATCGAGCGTTGTGATAAAATATTTCCCGCATCCATTTTTGCTAACCATTCGCATAATGGTTACACCTGTATGAGAATCCCCATTCATAATAGCGTAATGAATCGGTGCACCTCCGCGATATTTTGGTAATAAGGATGCATGAACATTGACAGCACCTTTTTTGGAAATTCTAAAAAAATTTCTTTGGTAAAAACTGACCATAAGCAGCTGTTACAATTAAATCAGCATCTAATGTCATTAATTGTTCTAATTCTTCTGAACCCGTTAATTTTTTTCTGGTTGATATACAGCAATATTTTTGCTCTAATGCATATTTTTTTAACAGGGTGATGGAGTAATCACTTTTTACGTCCAACTGGTCTATCTGGTTGAGTCACAACCGCAATCACTTCATATTCTTCTGAACTGACTAAAGCATGTAATACTTTTGTTGAAAAATTCAGGTGTCCCCATAAAAATAATTTTTTTCAAAAATCCCACTTCCTATCTTTATAAAAATATTGAGGTTCTACATCGATGGATACCGCTACTTTTGATTGCGGTGTCGATTGAGTATTGACTAAGACCTCATGTAATAAAAATATCTAATACTGGATCTTTTTTTATATTTAATAATTAATTGATAATAATAACGATTATTCATTCTAGCAATTGATTTTGCACTTGGTCCTAATAAAACGGATTGAGAAGATAGTTTACCTTCCAATACCTTTTTAATTTCATAAGCCTGTTTTTGTGCAGCGTATTCTTGTTCACTAGAAACTGTAATCATCACTGTAAAATAATAGGGCGGATAATGAGCGAGATGTCTCATTTTCATTTCTTGAGCAAAGAAAGCCTCATAATAATGATGTTTGAGCTAATTGAATCGCATAATGATCTGGATTATACGTTTGAATAAATACTTCTCCAGCTTTATCTCCTCTACCAGCTCTTCCTGCGACTTGCGTTAATAATTGGAAAGTTTTTCTGCCGCTCTAAAAATCCGGAATATTTAGAGCTGTATCCGCATTGACGACTCCTACTAAAGTAACATTTGGAAAAATCTAAGCCTTTTGCAATCATTTTGAGTTCCAATTAAAAATATCCGCTCTTTTGTTCTTCAAATTGTTTTAACAATGCTTCATGTTGTCCCTTTTTACGAGTTGTATCGACATCCATTCGAATAATTCGGAGCAGTTGGCAATAATTGCTCTAATTCTTCTTGAAGTTTTTGAGTTCCGGTTCCAAAATATCGAATTTGTCGGCTATGACATTTCGGACAATGATTTGGAATAGCTTCTTCATGCCCACAATAATGGCATTTCATCACTTTTGTATCCATATGAAGCGTCAAAGAAATATCGCAATTTGACATTCCAATACATAGCCACAATCTCGACACATAATAAAGGATGAATATCCTCTTCGATTTAAGAGCAACACACTTTTGCTCTCCTTTTTTCTAATCGATCTTCTAATGCTTGTAATAAACGTTTGGAGAAACTTCCTTTTTGTGCCAGAAATTCTTGTTTCATATCTAGCACATGAACTTTAGGCAATGGTTGATGTTTCGCACGCTTTGTTAAACGTAATAAACGATAAACTCCCTTTTCCGCTCTTGCTCGAGATTCTAAACTTGGAGTTGCACTTCCAAGTACGACAGGACAATGATGATATTTCCTCTCCAAATCGCAATATCTCTTGCATGATAACGTGGAGTATCATCCCTGCTTATACGTGCTCTCATATTCTTCATCTAAAATAATAATGCCGATATTTTTTAATGGAGCAAATACCGAAGACCTTGCTCCAACAACAATGTCTGCTCGACCTTCTTTTTATTTTTGCCATTCATCATGTTTTTCTCCAGGATTCAAACCACTATGTAAAAACAGCTACCCTATTTCCAAATCGTTCTTTAAAACGCTGAACCATTTGAGGGGTTAATGAAATTTCTGGAACGAGCATCATGGCACTTTTTCCTTTTTGAATGGCTTCTCCAAATCCATTGAAGATATACTTCCGTCTTTCCTGACCCTGTCACGCCTTGTAATAAATAAACATAGGAAGTATCATCCTTTTCTTCTTCTAACACTTGTTGAAAGACTTGTTTTTGCTCGTCATTTTAGTTCAAATGGTTTAGAATGAACAATTTTTCTCCCAGCATAAGGATCTCTATCTACTGCTCTTTTTCTAACAGAATCCAACCTTTTTCAACAGCTTTTTCACATCTGCTTGCACAACATTAAAGCGAGTCATAAATTCAGCTTTCGCAATTTCTGTATTCTCTAAACTAGATAAACCTTCCAAAAATCTTAATTGTTTTGCCGCATTTTTCGAACTTGCTTCATCATTTCCAAATATTCTTCAGGTAAATACGATAATACAATCCAATCTTCTGTTTTTAATTTGTTTTCGGTCTTCTACTAAAGTTTTTCGTTTGGACAATTCCTTTTTGTTTTTAAACGTAGTAACTCTGACAAAACTTCCTTTGGCATTTCATCAGTTACTTCTATCTCTAATTGCCCATTAAAAAAATTCTTTTGGAAAAATTTCTTCTTGTACTTGGGGATTTTTCTAATACAAAATAACTTTCTTGTTGTTGTTTTTTCAACATCGCTGGCAACTATTGTTTGATAACAGTGAATTAAAAAGGCGAATAAATGATTGGACATATATTCTCCTAATTCAATCATTTCTTTTTGAGAGAACTGGTTCAAGATCCATTAATCGTTCTATTTCTTTTAATTCACCTTCAAATTCAGATGTTGGACGAATTGAAACAACAAAGCCTTGCACACTTCTTCCAGCAAATGGAACAACTACTCTCATTCCTCTTCGATTTCTCCTTCAAAGATTGCAGGAATTCTATATTCAAATGGTCGATTCACTTGTTTTTACTGGAACATCTACAATTACTTGTGCAAACATGATTTCACCTCGCTTTAGGGGTACACTTACCCCAATTTACATCATAAGAACAGTGTATCATCTTTTTCAAAAATAGAAAAACGATTTTATTCTCTCTTAAAATATATTTTAAAAATAAAAACCTTGAAGTGATTTCTCCACTTCAAGGCTCTTCTTCATTAAACTTCCTCAGGAATACTATCTTCACGAATTCCTAATTCACCGGCGATAACTTCTTCTAACGCACTACCAACATTTTTATCTGATTGATAGTCTTCTAATTTTTTTGTGGTTCATGATGGTGTAATTCATGAGGCTCTTTTACTTGATAAAATTACTAAAGAATATTTTTGAATCAATTTTATTTTAATAATTTATCAATTGAAGGATATAACATCATAATAGATTACCTCTTTCTACTTTTCTTCCAGTATTTCTTCTAGCTCTTCTATAGTATCTAAATTTCTAATGATTCGCAAGTGCTCCGTTTGAATAATTGCTTCAATTTTTTTGAACTGCATTATCCACAGTATCATTTACAACAGAGTAATCATAATACTTCATCAACTCTAATTCTTCACGAGCTGTTTTCATACGTTTCGCAATGACTTCGTCAGAATCTGTTCCTCTATTAACAATACGGCTTTCTAATTCATTTTAAATCAGGTGGTGTTAAGAAAAATAAATACTCCATCTGGCATTAATTCGGAACTTGAATTGCATCCTTGTACATCAATTTCTAAAAATACATCTTTTCCTTTGTGCTAATGTATTTTCTACATATTCTAATGGAGTGCCATAATAATTTCCTACGTATTCAGCATATTCCAATAATTGTTTATTTTGAATCATTTGTTCAAATTCTTCTCTTGTCTTGAAGAAATAATCGATTCCATCTGTTTCACCTGTACGTGGTAGACGAGTTGTTGCTGAAATTGAGTAAACAAATTTTTGTTCCCCTTTTTGAAAAAATTGCAGCTCTAACTGTTCCTTTTTCCTACGCCTGATACTCAGATAAAACGATTAACAATCCTCTTTTTAGTCATAATCGTCTCAAAACTCCATTCTTTTACAGCTTTTTACTATCTTATCATAAACTTTACTCGAACAACAAGCCAAAAGTAGAAAAAATATCTCTTCCTCAATAAATTATAATCTTCTCCCAATCTTTAACCGTGTATATTCTTAAGTAAATCGGAAAAACATTGTGATGCGACGAACAAAAATATTGACCTTTTAGAAATATAATAAAGATAGATACGAAAGGGTTTACATTTTTAATTTGAAGGAGAACGTATTTATGAATAAAGAAATCGACAAAACGATATTTATTTTTTTCATTGTGGGACTGATACTATTAGCATTCTTCTTAACACCAAAATTACTTGACTCACTCCCTAAAGCATTTTTCCATCTCATCAGACGCTGATTTTTTTATATAGTAGGATACCACAACATTGAAGGATATAAACTGGACGATTCTGAATTCAAAAAAGTTTCTGATGAAAAATAGAAATTGTTAAAGGACAAATTAATCCTACCGTTAAACGTGCAGAACTATCCAATCGTTATTTAGTGTTTTTCTGAGGAAGGAAAAAACCACACGGTGTCATTGGAAGAGTGACATCTATCGACTTTAAAGCCGGGAAATCAAATATCATAAAAACAGATGACTATGCTTATACATCTTCTGGCTCAAATTATGATTACTATTTCACTTCCGCCTCAAATTATTTAGCAACTTTTGATTCAACATTAAAAAAGTAGATAAATATATTTTTGAAGAACCAGTCATTCTTTTCAGATTTTTTCAAACAGAAGGGAATCATCTTTTATTTTTTTAGGAACAGATGTCAAAAGGTGATTCAAATCATCAGTCCCTAAATAATTTATATCATTTTTCACTTCATGACAGCAAATTACAGTTGAATTATAAAGAACCGTTATACGAGCAACACAGAAGTCACTTATTACTTTAACGATAGCTTGGTAAGAGGAAATCACTTATACGCAACTTCAAGTGGTTATCATAAAGACTCTACGAAAGAAAAATAGTTCTAGGACAAATGTTCCACTATGATATAAATTCAGGAACAAAAAGAGTTCATTGATTTACCTGAAATTGCTCTATCAATCTGTTTGAATTAAAAGATGATTTAGTAGCTATTGAACATTCGAAAGTATATTCTAAAAATTGGGTTCAGCCTATTTCATTTAACAAATCAGACCTCACAATTCACCGATTTATCTGAATTGGATTTTTGATGTTAATAAGGATTCTTTAAAAGATGTGAAACAGATAGATGACGACACTTTATTAATTTTAGTAAGCAATAAACTATTACGTTATCAGATTAGTGAAAGTACCATCCTATCCGAAAAAGAAGTTGAACCTCATTCATTTTCATATTTGGGTAAAATAACGATCAACAAAAACGAGCATCTTCATTTCAAGATGCTCGTTTTGATATTTCTTTATTATGATTTTTGACCCATGTCTTTTACTTTCATAATACGAGTAATACTTGCACGTTCTTGTTCTTCTAACTTCATTTCAATGTAGTAAATCGTCTCTTCTAATTGAGGAATCATACGATATTCTAAAGCATTTACTCTTCGACGTGTCTTTTCAATCTCATCAGCTAATAACTGACAAGTTTTTCAATTTCTGTTAATGATAATAAAATCGGGTAACACTGCAGAAATTTCTTCAATTGAATGGTCAATCTCACTATTCGAGTTTAAATAGCCATATTTAAAATCACTCTCTTGATTTTGTTCTACTACCGTAAAAATTCATTTCCGGAACAGAAACACTCATAATATTTTTCTTTGTAAATTCAATGTGACACTTTGTGGTGGAATTGCCACTAGTTCTTCAATAAAAGCTTCTTCTAGTGTTGCTTTTGCTAACACAAAACTTTTCATTCCTGCTGTTAAACGTTTTTCAACTTGATCACGTAATTCATTATTTTTTTACGAATTAACTCAATGAATTGTCTCATTAATTCATCTTGCTTATCTTTTAATAATTTATGACCACGAACCGAAACGGTTAATCGCTGTTTTAATTTAGACAATTCCATTCTTGTTGGTTTTACATTTTAATCTCACCATTTAGGAATCACTCCCCTTTAGGTAAAAAAATTCATCAAGCATTTCATCCTTGATACGTTTTTAATTCCATGTACGAGGTAAAATTGATAGTAATTCCCAACCTAAATCTAATGTTTCTTGAATGGTACGATTCGTTTGGAATCCTTGGCTGATGTATTCTTTTTCGAATCGATCTGTAAATTCAACATATAATTTATCTGTTTTTGATAAAGCAGATTCCCCCTAATACGACTGCTAATTCTTTTTGCTTGTTTTCCTGTTGCATAGGCAGCAAATAATTGGTTCATCGTTGAAGCATGGTCTTTTACGAGTTTTTCCTTCACCTGAACCTTTGTCTTTTCAAACGAGAAAGAGATGGCAATACATTGATTGGAGGTTGAATCCCTTGTTTATCTAATGCACGATCCAAAAACAATTTGACCTTCGGTAATATAACCCCGTTAAATCTGGAATTGGGTGTGTAATATCATCTTCAGGCATTGATAAAATTGGAATTTGAGTTACAGACCCTTTACGTCCTACTAGACGTCCAGCACGTTCATATAATGTTGATAAGTTTGTATATAAGTAACCTGGATATCCACGACGACCTGGAACCTCACGACGATGCAGAAATTTCACGCAATGCTTCCACAGTAGTTTGTCATATCTGTCAGTGATAACTAACACGTGCATGTCTTTTTCATATGCTAAATATTCAGCTGTTGTTAAGGCGATTTTAGGAGTCGCAAATTCTTTCTAATCGCTGGGTCATTTGCTAAGTTAATAAACATTACTGAACGATCAATCGCTCCTGTTTTACGGAAGTCTTCCATAAAGTATTCTGCTTCGTCAAAAGTAATCCCCATCGCAGCAAATACTACCGCAAATTTTTCGTCACTATTTAATACAGTAGCTTGACGAGCAATTTGAGCCGCTAATTCTTTTATGAGGTAAACCTGAACCAGAGAATACTGGTAATTTTTGTCCACGAACTAATGTATTTAAATGGTCAATCGCTGAAATTCCTGTTTGAATAAATTCATCCGGATAGTCACGAGAAACTGGGTTAATCGCTTGTCCATTCACATCTAAAGATGCTTCTGGTAATAATTCAGTTTCACCATCAATCACATTTCCCATTCCATCAAAAATACGACCAACCATATCTTCTGATACATTTAAAGATAAAGGTTTCCCTTTGAAACGTACTTTTGAATCACGAATATTAATACCGCTAGGTCCTTCAAAAATTTGTACCATCGCTTTATCTTCGTGTACTTCTAGTACTTGACCATGACGAGTTTCTCCATTTTGTAATTGGATTTCTACTAACTCATCAAATTTAACGCCTTCTCACTTGTTCAACCATCATTAGAGGCTGACAACTTCACTAATCGTACGATATTCTTTAAGCATTTGTCATTCCTCCTTTTTGAATAGTTGCTTTAACATCTTCTTGAATTTGTTCTTTAATTGCTGTAAATTGTTCCATTTGACTTTCTGGAATATATTTTGAACGAGCAATACGGTCACGAATTTCTTCTGTACCATCCATAATTTCTGCATAATAAGCACCAACGTTCATCGCATGTCTTGCTTGTTCTTCAAATGTTAAAAATTAAATCTAACATACGATATTGTTTTTCACGTGAAGTGAATGTATCCACATCGTCAAAGCATTTTGTTGTAAATAATCTTCACGAATGGATTTAGCAATCGTCATTGTTAAGCGGTCTTTTTCAGATAATGACTCTAAACCAACTAAACGTACAATTTCTTAAGCTTGCTTCTTCTTGCAATGTTTGCATCGCATGTTGAACCATAGATGACCAATTTTCATGAATGTGTTCATCCATATATTTCCCAACTTCTTGATTGTATAAAGAATAAGAAGTCAACCAGTTCATAGATGGGAAGTGGCGTTTTTGCGCCAATGTTGCATCTAATCCCCAGAATACTTTCGCAACACGTAATGTGTTTTGTGTAACAGGTTCTGAAGTATCTCCCCTGGAGGTGATACCGCACCAATGGCAGTAATCGTACCTTCACTACCGCTACCTAGAGTAACGACACGTCCTGCACGTTCATAATATTCAGCAATACGACTACCTAAGTAAGCAGGATATCCTTCATCCCCAGGCATCTCTTCTAAACGTCCTGACATTTCACGTAATGCTTCTGCCCAACGTGAAGTTGAATCCGCCATAATGGCTACACTGTATCCCATATCACGGAAGTACTCAGCAATTGTAATTCCTGTATAAATCGAAGCTTCACGAGCTGCTACAGGCATGTTCGATGTGTTCGCAATTAAAATTGTTCTTTCCATAATAGATTCACCCGTTGTTGGGTCAATTAATTCTGGGAACTCATTTAATACGTCTGTCATCTCATTTCCACGTTCACCGCAACCTACGTAAACTACGATATCTACGTCAGACCATTTTGCAATTTGGTGCTGAACAACTGTTTTACCAGCTCCGAATGTACCCAGGTACCGCTGCAGCTCCCCTTTTTGTTACAGGGAAGAAAGTGTCGATAACACGTTGTCCTGTTAACATTGGGACTTCCGTATTTTTCTTCACTTTAAATGGACGTCCTTGACGAACAGGCTAACGTTGAATTAGATTGAAAGATTTTTCTCCTTCTTCTGTTTCAATCGTATAAACCGTGTCTTCAATACGATAAGTTCCACTTGAAATACTTGTTACTGTTCCTTTTACTCCATAAGGAACCATAATTTTATGTTGAACAACTTTTGTTTCTTGCACATAACCTACAATATCTCCAGCTTCAACAGTTTGTCCAACTGCTACTGTTGCATGAAACTCCCATTCTTTTTGACGATCTAATGGGACTACTACTGTTCCACGAACTAAAAAGTCACTGTTAGATACTTCTTTAAATGTATTCAATGGACGTTGAATTCCATCAAACATTTGAGAGATGATTCCGGGAGCTAATTCAACAGAAAGTGCTTCTCCTGTCGTTGTTACTGGTTCTCCTGGTCCTATTCCAGACGTTTCTTCATAAACTTGAATAGAGGCAACGCCTTTACGCATCTCAATAATTTCACCAATCGGTCCAAGGTGACCTACATGACAAATATCTTGAATATTTGCATCTTCCATACCTTCAGCGGTCACTAATGGTCCTGATACTTTTACGATTCTTCCGCTCTTCACCGAAGTACCTCCTCTTAACTCAAATTTTACGAATTATAAAAATGTTTTTGACCTACAGCCTTTTCCACATTTTTCTTGAATTCTTGATTTTCCAATGGATAATGAACCTTTATGATTTGGAATTAAAATAATTGCTGGTGAAACAACCGCATCATAACGACGAATCGTTTCAGCAATTTCAGAGGCAATCGCTTCTGTGACATAAATAATTCCATACTCTTCACTTGCTAATCGATCAATGGTTTCTCTTGCTTCTAAACTTTCATGAGCAGGAAACACATCAAAACCAAGAATTTTGAAAGGAAGGACTGAGTCTTTATCTCCAACAACTGCAATTTTTATGAGCCATAAACTGGTCGCATCCTTTCTCTTAATTGTTCTTCACTGAACCCATTATCGATTCCTACTAAAAATCAATCGAATATTTTTCACTTCCATTTCACTAGCATGAATATAGGCAAGGGATGGATAAGGTCCAAAAAGCATCGAATGTCGCATCTTTTTAAATAACGATAAATACATTCGTCTTTCAACAATTCTAATTTCAATACAGAAATATTTTCTTGAGATAAAATACTTTCCAATTCTTCTTTATAAGAAACACCATCAAATAATTGTAGTAATGATGCCCAACCCTAATTCTTGGAATGTATCGATTAATTGTGTTTTTCGATACCGTTCCTTCATTTGATAATACGGTTTGTAAAAAGCTTCTTGATTGTTTTTTGAGCACTTGCTCGAATTAAAAGTAGCAATATTTTCTAAATCAATCATTAAATTGACAAATTCTGTCACTTTATCATCTTGCAATTGACGTTCTAACATTCTTAAATGTTTAAAATAATAAGTATCCATAAAAACGTCAGCAGTTTCTAATCGTTCAAAAATTCTCAAAAATCTTCATAAGCTTCTCGAACAGCTGTCACCATAATGCTAGGAACATCTTGAGAATCTCTCGTTTCTACTAATTGTTTTAGGGTTGCTAATGAATAACGACCAATAGGTACTAATAAATGCGAAAAATCTTTTTAGCAAATTTTTCTTTTAATAACACTTTTAAATTATGATACGTATAACGAATTGAAAAATATCTAATAATTCAGGTGTAGGTATTAATTCATATAATTCCTCATACTGATGTTTCAAATGCTTCATTAATACCGCATCAAATTGTTTCGTTTGTAATAATTCATCTATTTGAAAACCATAAGTCGTTTTTGTAATACCTCTAAAAGCTTGTTGTAACTCTTTTGAAGCTAATAAACTATTCATAGTATCTTTTGAAAGTAATTGTTGTTCCAAAATACGAACAGTAGTATTGATTCCTGAATAAGCTAAATCATTCATTGAAATCCCTCCTATCTTTCAAAAGCTTTTTTTAGCTAGCTCTGGTGAGTATTCTTGTTTTAAATCCTTTAATAATGCATCGAATAAATAGTTGTATTCAATTCCTGATTGTTGTAAAACAAAACCAACTTTTTGTTTTAAAGTCGTTTTGAGACACTTCTAATTCAGAAGCATTCGTTAATTGGTGAATATCTTCTTGTGATAATTGACTTGCTGTTGCTTCTCCTAAAACTAAAAGTGATTTTTCTTGTTTAGGTAATTGAGCTACTGCCGATTGAATAAACTGTACTAATGTTACACCACTCCATCCAGACATTAAGGAGTAAACTTCATCAAACACGCTATCGAGTAATCGTCTTTTTCTTGTAAAATTTCTTTTTACTGCATTAACCAAAGATTGTTTTTCTTTATCCCAAAGTTGTTTTTGCACGTTGTTTTAATTGAGTTTTCTTTGCCACTTCTTGTTCTGCTAGAGTTGCATTCATGACATTTGTACGTTCTTCTTCTTCTTTAGTAGCAACAACCAATTGATGTGAGAAATCTTCTTCGACTTCTTTTTAATACTTGTTGTTTTAGTTGCTCTAAATCTTTCAAACGTTCCAACTCTAACCTAATTGATTGATAATTAAGAATGAAGCCAATAATCCTAAGATTGCATAAGTTTCAACCATGGCTGCAAAGATAATCCCTTTAGTAGATTCTTCTGGTTTTTGCTAAAATTTGAACCCCAGCAGCTGCTACTTTTCCTGAGCAATACCAGATAATAAACCAGTGAATGCAATTGGTAAAGCTGCCATTAATAAGTATAATCCAGAGCTTAAAGGCATTGTTGCGCTCATTTTTGCATAATGAAGAATGCAATGATGAATCCATAAATCCCTTGAGTACCAGGTAATAATTGTAAAATTAACGCTTGAACGAATTTTTCAGGTTGTTCTTTAATTAACGCTGCTGCAGCTTCCCTGCAATCCCTACACCTTTTGAAGAACCAATTCCTGAAAAAAATACTTGCTACAGCCATTCCTAATGCTGCGAAAATAAAACCTCCAGAATTTTCAGTAAAAATGTTAACCAGTTTGTCATAATAAATCTTCCTCCATCTTATTGATTTGATTTTGTTTTTGTTTCAATATATTTTTCGTATGTTTTTAAATGGTTTTAATGCTCTTCCGCCACCTTCATAGAATTTACCAAAGGAATTCTACAAACTGTAATCTTAATCCATGAACATAAGCTCCTAAAAATATGTTAAGAAAATATTTAACCCATGAAAGTGACAATTAACAGAAGAATTCCTACTGTAACTCTTGCTACTGGTGGTAAGAAAGTCACTAACATGTTAAACGCTGCTGCAATACTACCGCCTGATACTGCTAAAAGCCATCAAACGAGTATAGCTGACAACATCTCCCACATAACCGCTAATCCCATATAAGTTATATAAAACCACTTGCCAAGCCCGCAAATTTATTCGAACTTGTCAACATAGATACGATAACAATCAATACCGCTGCAATAATCGCTACATACGATCCAACTGTTGCTAGAACTGGTATATTTAAAAATCATCGAACCTACTAAATATAAAATTAAGCCGAAAATAATCGCTAACCATCCAATATGAGTGGTATACGCATTGGCATAATCTTTTTCTTCCAATTACTATAAGCTCCAATAAATAGACCTACAATAATTTGAATAACCCCAAAAAAATGATTGATAAAATCATAATCGTCGTTAAATCTTTTTGAAAGCGATAATGGTTGAAATGGCATATCCACTCCAAAAGAATGAACCAAAGATAATTCCCCAAATCACTGTTGGATAACTTAATAAATGGAAGAACATTAAATTACGTTTCATTCCTTTATCTAATACAAAGATTTTAACCCAAAGGAACGTTGCTAACCATAATACAAGTCCATATCCGATATCCGCAGACATCATTCCAAAGAATACAAGATAAAACGGCGCTGTAAATGGTGTTGGATCCACCTCTCCATATTTTTTGGTAAACCATACATCTCAATCATCATTTCAAATGGTTTAATGAGCGAATGATTTTTCAAAAACAGTTGGAGTTTCTTCATATTCTTCTGGATCAATTTCCAATTCTACTACGGTCACTTGAGAAGCAATTCCATAATCTTCGATTTGTTGTTTTGCTTGTTCCACAACATCATCACATAAATAACCATGTAAGCAGAACAAATGCTCTCCTGAATACAATTGCTCTTTTTGCAATTTCTTTTTGCCATTCATTAAATGCATATTCACAATACAATTTTAATTTTTCTAACAAGATCCTCTTGTTGTTGCATCTCTTTGTACTAATGAATTTTTAGCTTCTTTTAATGACGCTCTAAATTCAATTGCAATTCTTCTTTAGGGCTATGATCAAATGGATACCATGTCACACTAAAATTCACTTTCGATAATTCTTCTTTAGCTTCTTGTTGATGTTTTCTTGAATAAGTTGCAAATACTCCAACTTCTTCTCTGTATGATACACTTCCTAGAATAACAATCCACTGACTCTCTTTTAGACTTTCTAAAATAACGATTATCCGTTGTTTGAGGAATCGTCCCCATTTTTCGTCTTCGTAAATGGTTTGCTTAAAAGATTTCCTTTGGATGGAAGTCTAAATTTCCCCCATTTTTCTAAGTAGAGTTTCAGTTTCAATGAGCTCTGCGTTTTTCTCTTCAAATTTTTGTAATTGTACTCGATAGTTTTCAACACTCTCTATTAATGTTTGATAATCCCAATTAGAAACGGTTTGTTGAAGTTCTTCAATCGTAAATGTTTCTTTTTTTAGTTTTTCAATTTTTTTCATGAGTGAAGGTTGTTTTAGATATTTTTCTAAAAAGCGAATATCTTCTTGTAATCGATCTACTTTTTACTTTCTAACTCTTGAAGATTTTTTGATTCGAAGGTTTTTGATTCTTCTAACATGGATTGCCCTTGACTTAAGGAAATGAATTCTAATGATTGTAATTCTTGAACCGCGTCCATCAATTGGCTTTGAATACGATTTGGTGCAATAAACATCAATTTTTCATTTTAGCAATTGCCATATCGTTTTTAACACCTCCTTAATTGTTTCCTGAACCAATTCTTGTCGATTGGCTTCAAAATATCTGACTGTATTTGTTGAATTTCTTCTTTTTGAAGAGATGCTAATTCTTCTTGGAAATCCAATTTCTTTTGAGAATATTTATCCTCTAATTCTTTTTCATAATTCGACAAAGCGATTTCTACATTCTTTTTAGATTCAGAAATCTTTTTGATTCGCTTGAATTTTTGCTTCATCAATTTTCTTTTGAAAAATCTTCTTTTTAATTGTTGAGCTTGATTTTCAATAGCTTGAACAGATTCTACAATTTTTGGCTCATAGTACACCTCCCATCTCATAGGTCTGGATTCGATAATAAATTCCTACTTTTTGTTATTATACCCCTTCTTTATAAAATGTATCAAACGTTAATTCTACTCCCGCTTCCTCTATGATTAATATAGTTAAATAGGAAGAAACACTACTTTTTGAAAAATATTTTTTTAAAATAATGTTTGCATTTTAGAACAAATGTTCGTATAATACAAATACAAACATTTGTTCAGGGAGGTCCGATTATGGAACAATATAAAAACCATTTCATTCATTTATTCAACCATTATTAAACAGTTTACAATTTCCAACAGAATCAACTTCATTTACACCTGTGATGCCATTAATTGATGTTGTTGAGACGATTCATAATAGTTACTATTTCAAAAAGAAATTACTCTTTTATTTTGAACAATATAATTCGAAAAGGTGAATTACAGCAATTTACTAAAAAGGTATTATTAAAAGCTGTATTCAGCCGAACAATCATTTTGTTTTTCTAAGCGAAGATTTAACAATGATTTCTAAACTTAGAACAAGTTGTTTCTGCCATTCAAGTGTAGATAGAAAAAGAGACTTCCTATTGTAGTATTAGGACGCCAGCAGACCTTCAGTCTCATGGCTGAAAATTTGAGCCTGGGTCTCAAATTTTCCTGCACTACAATGAGAAGTCTTTTTCTTAATAATAAAGTCTTATATAAAAATTATAATATCGGAGAAAGCAGTCTGGAGAATTTTTGTTTTTAATTTTTCCATGGAGATTGCTTTTTAAAATACACTTCATCTACTAATAAACAGTTCTCAATATCTTTCTCAAAAATATCTTGTAGTTTACATGAAATTTCCTCATCATAAATAAACGCATTAATTTCAAAATTCAATCGGAAACTTCTCATATCAAAAAATTAGAGGTTCCAACTGTAGAAGCAACGCCATCTACGACCATTGTTTTCGCATGCAAGAAACCTTCTTCGTATAAATAGATTTCTACACCTTCTTTTAATAAATTCCGACAATAATATTCTGTTGCACGATAAACAAATGGATGATCTGGTTTGCATGGAACCATAATCCGTACTTTTACCCCTGAAAGAGCAGCCACTTGCAAAAGCTTCCAGAACACTTTCATCTGGAATAAAATAAGGTGTTTGAATATCAATTGATTTTTCGCCATATAAATCATTTTAACAAATCCCATTTTTTTATTTTTGATAATCATTATCTGGACCAGTTGAAACGATTTGCATTGCTGTATCGCCTAAACATTCTAAAGTAGGAAAAATATCGTGGTAAAAAATGTTTTTGATATCGTTCTGAAACTGTCGCATTCAATCAATAAAGAAACGAGCTTGAAGAGATAATACAGCATTCCTCTAATTCTTAAATGTGTATCTCTCCAGTAGTCCAGTTTTCCCTTTCCTAAATATTCATCCCCCTATATTAAAGCCCCCACATCTCAATTTTTCCATCAATAACAACAATTTTACGGTGATTACGATAGTTCATCCGCAAATTAATAATCCCAAATGTATACCCGAAAAAGGCTTCTGAACGTCCACCCGCATCATGAAGTTTCTTCCAAAATTTTTGTTTTGTAAAACGAGACCCTAATGCATCATATAGCACTAAAACTTCGACTCCTTGTTGCGCTTTTTCAGCTAAAATCTCTAATAATTCATGGTATAATTCATCATCATTAAAAATATAATAGCCAATATGAATATGGTCTTTAGCATTTCTCAAATCTTCTTTTAATTGTGTAAATTTCTCCTGACCGGTTGTGATAATCTCAACTTGATTCCCTTTTTGTAATAACAGATTCATCACTTTCTAAAAATAGAACCGCTAATTCTTTTAAATATAAATCTTCAAAAAGGTATTATCTTGTTCTAATTCCTCTAATTGAGTTTCAGCTAGTTTTTCTAATTCGAAATGTATCTTGAGATTTCAAATCAAAAATCCGATCTTTACTAATTTTTCTTCCAAAAAAGAAATAAATAATAAAGCCTAAAAATGGGAAAAAGACTAAGACTAATAACCAAGCCCATGTAGCTGATATCTCTCTCAGTTCTCTAAATACGGTAATAATTGCTCCAAAGTGTATTGATAAATATCAAACCTGTTACTATTGTCGATAATAAATCCATTTCCTCTCTCCTTCCCTTCTTACTTAGAAAAAGCAGGAAAACAGAAACTGTTTTCCCACTCTTAATAGTCATTTAATAAAGTGAGATTTTTCTTTTTCGAGATAAGTATTTTTGTTCCTTTCGGAATGTAAATGTCACGTTTTACATAAATCAACGTTACTAATACTACTAATGTCACTACTAATGTAGCAATAAAGTTTACTGAAAAATCCTAAAAATCCACTTGCTAAAAGCAACTTTTTCGGTTGCAAATAATGTTGGTGCTCAATGGCAGTAGCAATAGCATGGAAACTATAGCTAACAAATGTTGCAATAATGCTAGCTGTTACAACATTTAATACAGTTGAAGAAATACGAGCATTAAATGCTGTACGAACCGTATTTCTCGCAAAGAATCCAGCAAAAGCTACAAATCCATATCCCATTACAGAATCATGGAATGGAACAACAATATAGCCTGTTCCACTTGGATGTAATACTCCATGTAGAAGACCAAATAAAAATACTTACGATTGCTCCCCAAATTCCTCCATGTCTTAGTGATACTAAAATTAAAGGAATAATGGCAAAGTCAATGACTACATTTCCTCCAATTGCTGGAATGTAAGAAAGTCCACTAGCAACAACAATTGCTAACAAAAACTTCTAACATAATTTTAACTGCTTTTTGAGCTCATGAATGTTCCCCCTTTCAACAATACAACTTAATCTTTTTATAATGTGATGCTTCCATAATAATTGGAAGAATAACTGAGGCGACGTTTTGTTTGTTCAAATAAGTAGCGACTTAATCCATCACGTACTTCTTGTTTTAAACGTGGTATTCAAAATTATCACTTGCTAAATTTTTCTTCCACAATATCCGTCACAATGTGATTCTTGTAATAACTCTTCACTCGTCTTCATATAAACAAATCCACGAGAGACAATTTGTGGTCCGGATAAAATTTTTCCTAAACGTCTAGAAATCGTTACAACAACTACGAAAAATTCCATCTTCTGATAAAATTTTACGATCTTTTAGTACAATATTACCGATATCTCAACACCAATTCCATCTACTAGAACATTTCCCGATGGAACTTGTCCAGTAGCTGTCATTCTTCCTTTAGAAATTTCAATAACATCCCCTTTACCAGGAATGAAAATATTAGAATATGGAATTCCTAATTCATTATGCTAACTCAGCATGAGCTAATAAACTACGATATTCCCCTTGAACTGGAATGAAGAATGTTGGCTGTAATAAATTCATCATTAGTTTTAAATCATTTTGGAGTTGCGTGTCCGCTTGCTTTTTGCATTATCAGCCATTTTCAACGACTTCAGCTTCCGCACGGTAAATCATATCTTTCGTACGAGCAATGGCTGTTTCCATTGCAGTTGAAGGAGTTGTCGCAATATAGACTAAATCTCCTTGATGTAAATTCACTTGACGGTGACGACCTTGTGCCATTTTTGTAAAGCTTTTAATTGGTTCGCCCATTTCCTGTTTCTAACACAACGATTTCATCATCTGCCAAACGTTTTTAATTCACGTGTTGTTACGAATAAATCTTCTGGAAAGGAACCGTTAATTTATTTAATTTCAATGCGATATTCACGATTTCTTCTAATTCTGCCCCTATTAAGAAAATCTTACGTCCTGATTCATGAGCTGCATTAAAAACTTGTTGAATTCGTAAAAATATTACTTGCTACACAGGCTACAATAATACGACCCGTTGCATTTCTAAATGTATCTAAAATACTAGCTTCAATTCTACGATCGCTAACATTTTCCTCGTAACTTTCAGCATCACTAGAATCACTTAATAAAGGCTAGACATATTCTTCTCCAATATCAGTAATACGGTAAAAATTAGTTTGATAGCCAACTGCAGCACTTTGGTCAAACTTAAAGTCTCCAGTATAAACAATACACTGTCTCTGCTGTTTTTAAAACAATTGCTACTGAATCTGGAATAGTATGAGTTGTTTTTGAAAAATTTCACCGTTACAGATTCAAAAATCAATTTCTGTATTTTTCAGTGATGATATGATAATCATCGAATCCTTTTTACTTGTTTAGAAGACTCTACATAATATTTTTGCTAAAAGCAATCGTTAATTCTGTCCCAAAAACTGGTGCTTGAATATTTTTAGAAAATAAGGAAGAGCTCCTACTGCATCCACCTTGACCATGGGTTAAAAATACTCCTGCAATCCGATCTTTGTTTTCTTCTAAATAAGTAAAAATCTGGAATCACGACATCGATTCCTAATAATTCGTCCTCTGGATAAACCAATCCACAATCTAAGACGAAAATATCTTCATCTACTTCAACGGCATATAAACTCTTACCGTTTTTCTCGAACGCCTCCTAGCGCCATTATTTTTAATTGAACTCATAGTTCACCTCATCTTATTTATTTGTTGTATTTTGTCTTACCAACTTGTTTACATTCTTATTCTAGAATACCATATTTACGTTTTTGACTAACATTTCATATTTTTCTTGGAAATAAAAATGAGACTAGGTTTTTCCCTAGCCTCATTTCATGAATGATTAAGCTTCTTTTTCGATTAATGCTTTTACGAGATAAGTTGATACGACCTTGTCCATCAATTTCAGTAACTTTTACTTTTACTTTATCTCCAATCGCTAATACATCTTCTACTTTCACACGTTCATGAGCTAATTCAGAGATGTGAACTAATCCATCTTTTCCTTTTGCAATTTCAACAAAAAGCTCCGAATTTTTCAATACGGCGAACAGTTCCTTCATACACTTGTCCAGCTTCGATTTCACGTGTTAAATCTTCAATAATTTCTTTTGCACGTTGAATCATTGCAGCATCAGTTGAAGCGATTGATACATGAAGCCTTCTTGATCGATATCAATTTTAACGCCAGTTTCATCAATAATGCTATTGATTGTTTCTCCACCACGACCGATAACAACTTTAATTTTATCTGGGTGAATAGAAATCATTTCAATCTTAGGTGCATATGGGCTTAACTCTTTACGAGGTTCAGCAATTGTAGAAGTTAATTCTTCTAAAAATTTCAAAAACGAGCTTTTTCGCTTGCGTTAATGCTTCACGTAAAATTTGTTCTGTAATTCCTTGAATTTTTAATATCCATTTGTAAAGCTGTAATACCAGTTGTTGTACCAGCAACTTTAAAGTCCATATCTCCTAAGTGGTCTTCTAACCCTTGGATATCTGTTAATACTGTATAGTTTGTACCATCAGAAATTAATCCCATCGCAATACCCGCTACAGGAGCTTTAATTGGAACACCTGCTGCCATTAAGGCTAATGTTCCCGCACAAATACTTGCTTGAGAAGATGAACCATTTGATTCTAACACTTCTGATACAAGACGAATTGTATAAGGGAAATCTTCTGGAGTTGGAATCACTTGTTTCAATGCACGTTCCCCTAAAGCACCGTGACCAATTTCACGACGACCTGGGCTACCAGCACGACCTACTGAACCTACAGAGAAATTGTGGGAAATTGTAGTGGTGGATGAATCGTTTACCTTCTTCAATTCCTAAACCATCAATGACTTGATATTCACCTAAAAGGTGCTAATGTAGCTGAAGTTAATGCTTGAGTTTGTCCACGAGTAAATAAACCTGAACCATGAACACGTGGTAATAAGTCAATTTCTGAAGACAATGGACGAATTTCGTCAATTTTACGACCATCAGGACGTACTTTTTCTTCCTGTAATTAAACGACGTACTTCGTCTTTTTCAAGATTATCGACTAATTGAGAAACTTGTTTTTAATAAACCTGCTTTTTCATCATTTTCTTCTAACACAGCTTCAAAAATGTTCTAACGCAGTTTCTTTAACTTTTTCAATATTTTTCTTCACGAGCTAATTTTTCTTCTGTTTGGATCGCATTAATCATTGCTTGACTGAATAAGTCTTTCACTTGTTTTTCGATTTCTGGATCAAATGATAGCAATGTTACTTCCATTTTTCTTTTTCCAATTTCTTGGACGATTTGTTGTTGAAAGCTACTAATTTTTAATTTCTTCGTGAGTAGAATAATAATGCTCCTAACATATCTTCTTCGCTCACTTCTTTTAGCAGAGCTTTTTCTACCATGTTAATCGCAGTTGCAGTACCCGCTACAGATAATTCGATATCTGATAATTCAGCTTGTTCAGTTGTAGGGTTAATCACGTATTCTCCGTTTACGACCAACATCTACCCCAGCAATTGGACCATCAAATGGAATATCTGAAATACATAATGCTAAACTTGAACCAAACATCGCAGCCATTTCTGGTGGGCAGTTAGGATCTACAGACATTACAGTATTTTGTAATTTGAACTTCATTACGGAAACCTTCCGCAAACATTGGACGAATTGGACGGTCAATTAAACGAGCTGTTAATGTCGCATGTTCACTTGGACGTCCTTCACGTTTAATAAATCCTCCAGGAATTTTACCTGCTGCATACATTTTTCTTCATAGTTCACTGTTAATGGGAAGAAATCTGTATCCTTTGCTTGTTTTTGTACCAACGGCTGCTGTTAATACCACTGTATCTCCATAACGAACTAAGACAGCACCATTTGCTTGTTTCGCTAATCTACTGATTTCAACTTGTAACAGTCTTCCGCCCCATTCATAGCTATATACTTTTTCTCTGACATATCGATTCTCCTTTTCTTCTATGTTTAAGAGTATCTTTTTAAACCTACTTTTTAGAAATATAAACAGATGAAATAGTCACCTTCTTATATTTCTAAAGTAAGCACGCTAAAAAGAATACTCCTTGATTGTCATACGCAATAATTTTTACCATAAACGATACTGAATAACTATTTTTGAGTATTTTTGAAAAATCCTAAAAACGATTGCATTTTATCTTCAAAGTGCTATACTAAAAAGTAATCAATGCCTCCTTAGCTCAGTTGGTAGAGCAGTAGACTCTTAATCTATGGGTCACAGGTTCGAGGCCCTGTAGGGGGCATTTTTGTACTTTTCTAGTGCTTTCCAATCGATTGTAAAACGTTGTTAAATCAACGTTTTCTATTTTTTTGTTTCGCCGATTTTCACGGAACATTTACGGAACACGGAACATTTTTGGAACATGGAATAGATACGAAATAAATACTTTTAAAATCAATATTTTATAATGTGGGAAGTTTTGATTTTTAAATTATTTTTAAATTACTTTGAGTAAATGGGTGTCTAAAGAAAAGTCTAAAGAGATTTTTGATAACAATATTAAGAAAAGAAAAATAACACCCCTATGGTTAAGATGAAAAAAATGCACCTTGCTTTTTTTGAAGTGAGGTGTTTTTTTATTTTTGAACTTAGAGGTTGAGAAGTATCAGAATCAATGCGAGCATCTCATAGGAGATGTGCCAGAAATATAGGAGACCCGACAGTCCTGCTTATTTTGGCATCTAGTCTTTTACTAGATGCTTTTTATGTAAAAAGCACTTAACAAGTGTTAAGTACTTGGATGAAAATTTAGTATTAAAATACACGAGCTATGTGTTTGATTAGTACGTTATCCCCTTTATATTCTTCAATGCCTAAATGGTCTAATATAGCTATGTACAAATCATGAAAAAGTCATTTTTGCAAAAAGTCTCAAATTCATAATCGTCTTTTTAGTATAGATAATTTTCTCAGCTTTTTTTCTTCTGGAGTTAAATCACTTTTTAAAACTGTAGCTATTAATTTACATTTTTCAATCATTGATAGTTTTTCATTGTTCCTTATCTCCTTCCTTTTTTAAAAATTAGAGTTATATTCTTAATTCATTAATCTTTTATCTCTAATCATCCCAACTCTATTTTCTGGGAAGATAACAAAAATGATGTTTAAGATATAATTTATCAGCCGGGATTTTTAGCTACTAAAGTAATAAAACTACTCTCATGTGTATTTTCATCAAACCATTGATCAATGATTTCCATCATTTTATTGGCAATTCCACGTCTCTGGAACTTTTTGTCCACCATAATATCAGAGACAACAAAAGTAATTCCTCCATCACCTACGACTCTTCCAAGTCCAATAAGTTCAGTATCCTCATAAACAGAAACGGCGAAAAAGAGTCCCATCAAGTGCCTTTTTAACTTCAGAATTTGGTTTAGTACTGTTCATCCCAGAGTTAACTCTCAATTTGTTATAAGCTTCGACACTTGGTACTTTATGAATAAATTCCATAATCAGTAATTCCTCCAATACCTTTTTTTGTACACTTATTATATCACTTAAAGACAAGCTTTGTATTCTATAAAGGATATTCTATACAAACTCGCTTTAGGTTATGTTGCTGTTTTTGGATATAGACTTTATCTCAATCTAAATAAAAACCATCATGCTCAGCCAGCATAATGGTAAATTATGTGCAGTTAATGAAAAAAACTTTTTGATTGGTTTGAAAAAAATCGAACCAATCAAAAAGCCGAATGTTTTACGCCATAATTATATCAAAGAAAAATGAAATGCAATTAGAAAAACAACCGTCTACGAAGTCCGCTTCTACATTAGAGCAAGAGATAAAAAAATACCCTATACACCTATTTCAGCACAACTTCTTCCACATCAAACAACTCTAGCGTACCATTTTAGTTTTTCTTTTTCATATTCAGCAATTATGTTTTAACTCATGCTCTAATTCAATCTTTTCCAATAAAAGCTCGTTTAAATAAAGTGGACAAATCTACTTCTGTAAATTCAGCGTAATCTTTTTGAAGAGTTGATTCTCCTCTTCACTCAGATGTATGGATACTATCATTCTGTCTATTTCTCGTTTCCACACATATTTTCTAACCTTACAACCCTTCATCACTTTCAAGATACTCAATTTGCAACTCGTCCTTATACTCTTCACAGATTGTTTGATAATCGTATTCAGATAAGCTTGCGATAAATAAGTCATAGTCCAAATCCAAATGGTCTGCTTCAAAGCTTTCTTTCCAAATTTCAAATTCTCTATCAAATGGTAATGTGCTCTTCCATTCATCCTCTTCTGAGAAAACAATGTTCTGAAATAAAATGTGCTAATGCTTTATAAGAATCAAAAACAATAATAATCCTTCACCATTGGGAATGCTACTTCTAAAGATTCATTTTGTTGTTTTACTTGATTACGATGTACATATAACTGACTCATATTAAAATCCTCTTTTTTTCTTATATTATCTTACACTTCAAACTATATACGAAATACTTATTTTCATCTATACTTTTAAATCCCAAAACTAATTCTGAGTCCTTCGTTTACTTTTTCCATAAAGGCATCATCAACTTCTGTTATTTTTTTCAATTAATCGAACTTTATCAATGGTACGAACTTGTTCTAATAACACAGTAGATTCCTTACTAAATTGAAATTGATCTTTTTGAATTTCAATGTGTGTTGTAAATTCGCTTTTTTTCATGTTTTTGCCGTAATGGCAGCGACAATTACCGTCGTACTAAAATGATTCCCAACATCATTTTGAACAATTAGAACAGGGACGTTTTTCCTCCCTGTTCACTTCCTACTACAGGAGATAAGTCCGCTAAATATACTTCTCCTCTTTTTACCATTTATCTTTCTCCTAATCATCATTTATAACTTCTTGGTACACGATCACTAATTAAACAAAGTGATTCATATGAAATTGTGTGGCTTCTATGAGACAATTCTTCTGCTGTAATGCACTCATTACCATTTTTTTCCTAATAGAGTTACCTTTTGTACCAACAGGAATTTCATAAGGAAGACGAATCATACATTGATCCATACATACTCGTCCAACAATCGGACATCTAACTCCAGAAACAATCACTTCACCAGGAGAATAGGCACGAAGATAGCCATCAGCATATCCTATTGGTAATGTAGCAATCCATTCATCCTCACTACAAGTATACGTAGCACCGTAACTAATCGTATCCCCTGCATGTAATTGTTTTACAAAAAACAATCTCCGTTTCCCAAGTTAATGCTTCTTCTAATGTGTAATGTATCAGGAAGTCTTAACCCTCCATTAGAAGGATTTAATCCATACAAGCCAATCCCCAGCGAATGACATTTGTTGTTAATTCTTCATGCCAAATAGCTGCAGCTGAATTTGAACAATGAACATAAGTTGGACGTTGTTCTAAAGCTTCTACACACTCGTTGAAAGCTATCAATTGGTGTTCAAACTGACTCGTATCTGCTTCATCAGCGGTCGCAAAATGAGTAAAGATACCTTCAAAAATAAATTGTTTATCATATTCTCTTAGAAATTGTTCTATCTCTTGAACTTGCTCTGGTGTTTCGAACTCCAATTCTTCCCATCCCTGTATCAATCGCTAGATGCACAATCAGTTGCTTTCCATCTGGAATTAGAGTCTGAGCTTTTTGTAACCAATCTAAAGAACTCACTGTAGTAGATATACGATAGTCACAGAGGATTGGTACATCTTCTAATCGGCTAATTCCTAATATCAGAATCGGTTCTTGGAATCCTTCTTGTCTTAATTGAATCGCTTCATCTAACAATGCCACAAAAATCCCGCAACTCCTTCTTCATGAGCCGCTTTTAGCCACTTCTATCATTCCCTGTCCATAAGCATTTGCCTTTACTACGGCAAAAAAATATCTGTATTGGGATAATGATCTTTAACAGCTTTTAATATTTTGTTTAATTGCATTTAAATGAACGATTACACGTGTATTCCTATGAATTGCAGGAAACATATCTTCACTTTCCTTCTTCTATATTTGGGGAGTCTCTTCTAATATAACGACAGCATACGCATCATGGTTTTGTATGCGTGATACTGATATGTTTTTTTGATAATGGTGTGGAGCAGTTAATACCGGTTGTCCAGTCTCAGCATTTAGAATTTCAATCTCTTGAAAAGACACAGCTTTCCCTATTCCAGTACCTAAGGCTTTAGAATATGCTTCTTTTGCTGCGAATCTTCCAGCTAAGTATTCAACTTTTCTTTTTCATCCCTAAAGTTTCATATACAGAAAAATTCCTTTGGAGTTAATACTCGTTGAATAAAGGATGAATCTTGTACTACAATTTTTTTCAATTCTTGATAATTCAATCGCATCCATTCCGACACCAAAAATCGCCATTTCAATACTCCCTTTAAAAAAACATAATGTTACTTTCTATTGTATCAAATGAAATACTATTTGTCAGAAAAAAATTTAATAATCTTTAGTAAATTTTTGTTTCAATTATAGAACGAAAAAGACGACCGAAGTCGTCTTCTTATTCATTATTTTTGACGGATTGTAAATCCTTTGTCAGATTTCTTTTTATGATTTCTACGGCGAGAATCTTTACTCTTATATCCACGAGTATATTCTTCATCTAAACCCACGACCACGACGGTCTTCTTTACGTTTGAAGCTTCCTTTACCATTACGTCCACGATTATCTTTACGATCGCTACGGTTGTAGTTTCACGACTATTGCCACGTTTACGGCTTGGTAATGGACGTTCTGGGAGTGATTTTAACAGGAATTTCTGTTGGGTCTTTAATCATTCCACTCACTAATAATGCTGCTAATTCATCTGCTTCATATTCATCTAATAAATACGAAAATAGCTTCTTTGAAGCGACGAGTATCTACTGACTTCATCTTTTCATCAATTTGCTCAATGGCAGATTTCATTTGCCCTTCTAATGCTTCCATTTGAGTTGGTGGACGTAATGCAGTCATTCTCTTACGAGTTAAATCTTCAATGACGCGTAAATAATCCATTTCATTTGGTGTTACAAAAAGTAACTGACATCCCTTCTTGTCCCGCACGTCCTGTACGTCCAATACGGTGAACATAACTTTCTGGATCTTGTGGAATATCGTAGTTATAAACATGCGTTACACCTGAAATATCTAATCCACGTGCAGCTACGTCTGTTGCTACTAAAAATATCTAAATGATTATTTTTAAAAATCACGTAAAAACGCTCATACGTTTTTGTTGACTTAAATCTCCATGAATTCCTTCTGCACGATAACCACGCATTTCAAGTCCACGTGCTAATTCATCCACACGACGTTTTTGTACGACCGAATACAATTGTTAATTCAGGTGTTTGAACATCTAATAGACGAGTCATAATATCAAATTTTTTTCAAAATCTTTACATTTTTACAAAATATTGATCAATTAATGTCGCTGTCATTTCACTTGATTTAATACGAACATGTTCAGGTTCTTTCATAAACTGAACTCCAATTCGTTTAATATCATCTGGCATTGTAGCAGAGAATAATAACGTTTGGCGGTTTTCTGGGACTAATTTAATAATCGATTCGATATCATCTAAAAAAATCCCATGTTTAACATTTCATCTGCTTCATCTAATACTAATGTTTCAATATTATCTAAGCGAAGTGTTTTTTTCTAGAAATGTGGTCTAATAAACGTCCAGGTGTTCCTACTACGATATGTGGTTGCTCTTTTAATTGGCGAATTTGACGGCCAATATCTGCTCCACCATAAACAGCTTGTACATGAATTTTTTTATCTTTTCCTAAGCGGTATAATTCTTCTTGTGTTTGAATCGCTAACTCACGTGTTGGAGCAATGACTAATCCTTGTACTTTACGATTACGAAGATTAATTTTTTTGAAGCATTGGTAATCCAAAAAGAAGCTGTTTTCCCTGTACCTGTTTGCAGCTTGACCAATCACATCTTTGCCGGCTAAGGCTAATGGAATCGTTTGTGATTGGATCGGTGTTGCTTCCTCAAACCCCATTTTTTTCAATAGATTCTAATAAGGCTGAATCTAAGCCTAATTCATTAAATTTCATATTTTTCCTCCTTGTACTACTGAAGAGAAGCACACGAGGTATATAGACCTTCACAATAAAAGTCTGGAACATCTTGAGCTCCAGACTTCTGAACATTACGAGATTATACAATATTACTTGTTCAATCTTCATGATATATATCATTACATTTGTGTAAACTTCTCAACTCTCCAAGTACTATAGCATGTTCAAAGATAGATTGCAAAGAAAAAGCCCTTTGATTTCACAAATGAAATACTGAACAAATAGAATTTATGCTTCTTTTTAATGCCTCTACAACTACTAATAATCCAGTACCATTACTAGATTTCACTAATACTTGGTCATTTGATTGCAAATCTTCTTTTTAATAATTGAATTAATGCAGCTTTATCACTTTCAACATAATGTAAGTGAGATGCTTCAAAAACGAGATTTTAACGCTTCATATAAAGCACTCATTTCTTCCCCGTATAAATACACTTCTTGAATTTTTCTCTGGGAACATTACTTCAGAAATACTTGCGTGTAATGCTTTTTGATTGTTCTCCTAATTCGCGAATATCTCCTAACACGACAATTTTACGTCCTTTAGTTGCTACAGATGTAAAGGATTGAATCACAGATTTCATCGCAATCGGACTTGCATTATAAGCATCATTTAAAATTTTAGAACCACGAATGCCATCCACCCATTGCGTACGATTTTTTTGTTAATTCAAACTGTTGAATCGCTTCAATGGCTTGTTCTAATGGCACACCACATTCTAACCCTACTTGAAGTGCAGCTAACGCATTATTCACATTGTAAGCTCCTAATACAGGGAGTTGAACAGAATGTTTGGTAGGTTTTACTAAATCAAAAAAATAGTATGGTCTTCAAATAATTGAATATTTTCAGCCTGAATCACACTGCTACTACCTTCTCCAAACGGTAACACCTTAAAGTGTTCTTCTGCCTGCATTTCTTCTAATTGTTGTTCTAATAAAGGTTCATTAGCTGGGAAAATGATACTTCCTTTTTCACGCAATCCTCTTTAAGATTTCTAATTTTAGCCTTTGCAATTCCTGCACGACTTCCTAAATTTTTCCATATGAGATTCACCAATTAGAGTAATCGCTGCTACAGAAGGTTTTTGCAAGTTTACTTAGAAAATTCAATTTCCCCAAAATCACTCATGCCCATTTCTAATACTAATTGTTCCGTATCTTCTGGCATATCTAAAAATCGTTTGAGGTAATCCAATATCATTATTAAAAATTTCCTTGTGTTTTATAAACACGATAACGACTAGAAAGTACCGCAGCTGTCATATCTTTTGTCGTTGTTTTCCCAGAACTTCCTGTAATTCCAATAACATTTAGGTTGAACTTTTTCTAAATACCATTTCGCTAATTCCTGGAAAAGCTCCTAGTGGATCATCCACCCAAATCGCACAAATTCCTTCTGGTGGAGTTTGATCTTGTCTTCCCCAAAATACAGCTTTTGCGCCCTTTTTCTATCGCTTGTTCAATGTAATCATGTCCATCTGTTTGTCCTTTTAATGGAATAAACAAACTATTTTTGAGATAATTTTCTTGTATCAAATGAAACTGACTCAATCATATCAAAACGATAATCTGTTTGATAATCAATTGCTTTCACAGCTTTTTACAATTTGTGCCACTGTTCCGATTGCCATGTTTTTACTTCCTCTCTCACAAAAAGCGCCTCGGTGAGGCGCCTTTTATGCATTTTGTCGATCTTTTGTAACGTTTTAAAAGCTAATTGAATTAATTCATTCACTAAATCTTTGTAAGAAATTCCTGTTTTCTCCCATAGAAGTGGATACATACTAAATTGAGTAAATCCTGGTAAAGTATTTACTTCATTAATGTAAATATCATTTGTCTCCGTTAAGAAGAAATCACATCTTGTTAAACCACTACCATCAATGGCACGGAATGCTTTTTGCAGAATATTCTCTTACTTTTTGCAGAAACTTCATCAGAAATTTGCGCTGGAATTTCTAATGTAACAGTATTGTTAATATATTTTTCATTGTAGTCATAAAAACCACTAGTCTTAACAATTTCTCCTACAACTGAAGTGTTCGCTTCGTCATTTCCTAGAACCGCACATTCAATTTCTCTTGCTTCAATCCCTTGCTCTACGACAATTCTACGGTCATATTTCAAGGCTTCCATAATTGCGGTCGTTAGTTCTTCACGATTTTCCGCTTTTGAAATACCTACACTTGATCCCATATTAGCTGGTTTAACAAATACTGGGTAAATTAATGTTCCTTCAATTTTATTATAAATACTTTCAGGATTTTTGTTTCCATTGTGTTTTTATTAAATGGTACATATGGCAATTGTGGTAATCCTGCTTGTTGGAATAATTGTTTTACTTGTAATTTTATCCATTCCACAAGCGCTTGCTAATACGCCACATCCAACGTAAGGAACATCCATCATTTCAAACAATCCTTGAATTGTCCCATCTTCTCCATTAGGTCCATGTAATACTGGGAAAAACAACACATTCCTCTTCTTTTAAATCATAAGGAGTTACTAAAACACCCGTTGAAACTTCTCCTTCGCTTGTTGCAAAGTAAGCTTCTTGACTTGCTTCTAATCTTAATGCTTCAGAAAAAAAGCTACAGGACCTGTTAACGGTTCCCCTTTCAGCCATTCTCCTTTTTCGATTAATATAGACTGGTTGAACTTCATAATAATCAAAAATAGATTTCTTTAATAATTGAAAAAAAGCCGTTAAAATTGAAATATCATGTTCAGCACTTTTTGCCTCCATAAACGACTATAATTTTCATAAACAATCCTCCAACTAGAACTATCTTATCTAGTACTTCTTTCATAGTTCATACACTAGTATATCAAATGCACTATAAACTGACAAGGTACTCACATTTTGCCAAAGCAACTTCAAAAAATATAAAAAGAGCCAAGCAAACTTGACTCTTCAACAGATTTACGATTATTCCTTGGCTGGTCGGTGTATCCAGCATCTCAGGGCTCAAAGAATAATACTTGTTATCTATATTTTAAGACTTATTTTTTTGTTCATTTCAACTTTTTTTAGGCAATGCTTCCTTAGAAATACCCTTCTTCCTTTAAAGAGCAATAGGTATGATCCCCCACAATAAAAATGATCTAACAATTCAATTCCCATCATTTCTCCACATTCCGATAATCGTCTTGTAAAAGTCAATATCCGCTTGAGACGGAGTAACATTTCCACTTGGATGATTATGTCCAATAATAATTCTTGCTGCAGAAAAACGAACCGCTTCTCTAAAAATTTCTCTTGGATGAACGACTGCTTGATTGAGTCCACCACGAAAAAAATAATTTTTTTCTTAATGACTTCATTTTTCGAATTTAAAAAAATAATGCAATTAAATGTTCTTGGTATAAATCTTTTCAATTCTTCCATAATACATTCTCCTGCTTTTTGCGAGCTTGTAATATGTCCTAATTTTGTTTGCTTTGCTGTTCCTAATCGAATTCCCAATTCCATTGCAGCTTTTTAATTCTATTGCCTTTTGTTCGTCCAATTCCATGAATCGCCATTAATTCTTCCACCGTTGCCATTTTTTTAATGTAAATAAATCTTCAAATGTATTTAACACGACTTTTGCTAATTGCAATACATTTAATTCTCTGGATCCTGTCCGAAGTAAAATTGCTAATAATTCATAAGTTTCTAAACTTTTGGCTCCTAATTTTTTTCTAATCGTTCTCTTGGCATTGACTCCAAAGGTAATTCTAATAATTGTTGATCCATTTCCATTTTATTGCCTCCTCTTTCATATAATACTTTCACTTATATATACGCAAAAATTGGCAAAAAAATTTTTATTTTACGAAAAAAATTTTTCTTATAAAAAGAAATAAAAATAGAGGGAACCTGTAATCCAAAGGGTTTCCTTACTAGTAGCTTGTGTGACATATTCCTCGATGAATGGATATGCATCCTCTACAAATTCAATCTCACCAGTAGGATAATCTGTTTTTTTCCAATGGCACCTGCATACTCAAATGTTGTTACTACTAAACGAGCTTCCGGTAACTCTTTTCGTAAATAATCAACCATTTTCTTTATAGTGTTTTTCTTTTTTTAAAGCTGAAAAATAAAATCGTCTGTTGATTTCCATCTTCTCCATATTGTTTTCACCGTTTCAACGAATCGTTTTTAACGCATGAACATTATGCGCTCCATCTAATATCACTTTAGGGACTTTGCTGTAAAACTTCCATTCTTCCTGGCCAAGTGACCGTTTGAAAACTTTCTTGAATGGCAGACTCATCGAACTGGAAGTTGGAAGTTTTTTTCTCAAATCGTAAAAAGCATTCCAACGCTACTGCAGCATTTTCTAATTGATACTTTCCTTTTCAAATTCAAACGTGGAATGTGAATTTGAGTATCTGCATTTGTAAAAAAATAAACCCATCTTCAAACCAGTTCAATTTCTAAATTCTCGTTCGAACGTATGTAGTCACAGTTATAAGCTTTTTCCGACTACTTCAGCTACTTGTAGTGCTTCTGTTGGTAAAATTCCTAATACGACTGCTTGATTTTTGTTTGAAAAATTCCCGTTTTTTTGAATCGCAATTTCTTCAAGCGTATTTCCTAATATTTCTTCATGATCCATCCCAATCGATGTAATCACGCTCATCGTTGAATGGACAATATTAGTTGTATCTAATAATCCACCAATTCCTACTTCTAATAAAGCAACTTCCACTTTTTTTCTAGAAAAAAATAGACTAACGCCATAGCCGTCATGATTTCAAAAGAAACTCAATGGTTCATACTCATCTATCAATTTTGCTTCTGCTTGTTGAACGAGATTTCCAACAATTTCAAAATTCTTCTTCTGGCATTACGTTACCATTCATTAAAAAAACGATCCGTATAATCGATTAAATGAGGGGAAACAAATGCTCCTACCTTTTGCCCATGATGAAGAAATAAGGATGATAGCATCGCAATCGTAGAACCTTTTCCCATTTGTTCCTGTGACATGAATAATCGGATAATCATCTTGCGGATTTTCCTAGAAGAGACATGACTGCTCTCATTCTCTCTAATCCGTATTTTCGTTTATATTTCATTCGATCAACTATCCACTCTCTAACTGTTTGCATGAACTTCCCTTCTTTCATTTTTCATCATACAAATTTCCTCTTCAACTTGCAAGAAATATTAAACTTTCTACCTCCATCTAAACAAAAAACAGCTTTTCTTCTGCCGTGAATGCTCCCATAATTTTACTGCTGATACAACTAGTATCGTTAAACAACTAGATCTAGCTTTCTTATTGACAAGCCAGCTAGGATTTTGCTAGAATGTGAATGAACCAAATGTAATATTCATTCATAATTGAAGGAGGAAAGGTCAAATTGGACAAAAAACAAGCTCTAAAAAAAGCGGCTTATGACGTTTTTTCGAAAAAAGGTTACAAGGCGACAGGAATTTCAGAAATTGCTAGACAAGCTGGAATGGCAGTAGGCTCTTTTTATAATTATTACGAGAGTAAAGAAGCCATTTTTCTAGACATCTATATAGGTGAAAATAACCGTGTTCGCCAAGCTATGATCGAAGAACTGGATTGGGAAATTGATATGATTGATCTTATTAGTCAACTCTTTGCTCAGTCCAGAGCACTCGTTTCTTCCAATAAAATCCTTGCGGAATGGTACAATCCTGCTATATCAGATGAGTTGCATAGCTACTATTCCTCAGAAGAAGGCAAAGTCGCAAATCCATTTCATAAATTTCTAGTTAAAACTTTTTACAAATCGTATGCAGGCTGAAGGGTATTCTCCAGAAAAGATTCAAGAGATTTTACAAGTTTACAACCTATTTTTACTACATGGATATGCATATCACGGAAAAAGATTTTTCCAGATATAGGCAAAACTGTCGAAATACTTGCAACCAACTTCATAAAAGGAGTTCTAAAAATAAAGAAAAATGGTTTTCTTTATTTTTAAAAATATGTGAATGAATTTTTGTTTTAGTTCATTCAAAAATTAAAAAAACAGGAGTCATAAAAAAATGAAAAGAGGTAAAAATGTTTATTATCATTCTATCAACACTTGGATTACTAGCCCTTATAACTTGGGGTGCCATCGCCTATCTTGGACGAAGTCAGACATTATCAATAAAATCCATCGAAAAAACAGAGGAGATCTGTATTTAATTCATATCACAAAGCCGAGTCATCAAACCTGGAATGCTGGAGCTTATGCTAAGTTTACACTCCCTGATACGACGTCCGCTGCTAGGAAAAAAACGAAGCTAAGGGAGAACAGACCAGTCGATGGCTAACCATTGCCTCCACACCTGATGAAGATGAAATCCTCATTCTAACGCATAATAGTGGTAGCCACTTTAAAGAAACCTTGACACATTTACCGGCTGAAAGTGAGATTGAGATGAGTTGGCTTGATTCCTCTTTAGCCGTTAAAGATACGAATCAGCCACTAGTTTGCTTTGCATCTGATGTTGGTATTTCTGCTCTACGTCCCCTTATCAAAAGAATGGGCTGGTAAAGCTCCGATTATTCTCAACCATTTTGATAAAGGAGTTACTATTTTCGATAATGAGATGAAGGAACTCGCTCAAAAACACATCGAATTTTACTTATAAAACTAGCGATGAATTTTCTCAAAGTCAAGCATTTTTTTAAAACGTGCTATTGATGAATACGGCAATCAAGCCAGCTATCTCATCACAGGTCAGCCTGATGATGTAAATGAGATGAAGAATTTTTTTAAAGGAAAAATGGCATTGATAATCATGACCACCCGTCTAACGGGTGGTTTGAACCAGGGGCTATAAGCCCAGATTACAAGCCAGCGCCTCAAGACGCTGGCTTTCACTTTGTTCAAGCCTTATTGCTTTTGACTCGTCACTTGCCTCTTAAAGAGGCGTTTGTATTACTACCATCACCCCTAAAGGGATCCTCATACTCTTTTTACACTTAATTTATCAATTGCTATATCATGTTTTTCTTGTTCTTGTATATACTTTCTTATGGTAGCTTCATTGAGACCTACTGTGCTTACATAATAGCCTTCTGCCCTAAAAATGACGGTTCCCAAATTTATATTTTTAAATTTGCGTGTTTATCAAACATCATTAGTGCGCTTTTTCCTTTTTAAATACCCCATAAAACTTGAAATACTTATCCTTGGTGGAATACTTACCAACATATGAACATGATCCGGCATAAGATGTCCTTCTATAATCTCTACCCCTTTATAACTACACAATCGACGAAATATTTCTCCCAAACTTTTCCTATATTGATTATAGATAACTTTCCGTCTATACTTAGGTGTAAAAACAATGTGGTATTTACACATCCATTTTTGTATGTGATAAACTATTAGCTTTTTCAGCCATATTTTTTTCTCCTCTCGCTATATGATAGGCTTGAACACCTTTATTGTATCGCGATTGGAGTTTTTTTGGTATAACCTTCGATGCGCACCCGCATAGCGGGTGAGTTTATTTGTCACGCACCTACGGGAGCGTGACGGACTGAAAATCACATAATAAAAATATCCAAGAAAGCTCGTTTAGAGGTTTGAAATAAAAAGCAATCTGTCTTCTGTATATCTGAATCAAACCCTAAAATGACCTGTCTTCCTTCAGGCGATTGAACACATTCATCATCTCTTTGTCCAAGCGCAATCCCTCACTCCAAAAAGAAAGGGAAACCATAGGACGCCTTACCCAGTTATTGATTGATACCCGTTACCAGGCTTGGAAAAAATAGATAACACTCTTGAAAAAAATCAAATGTATACAAAACAAAAGACCTAGAATACATACTTTCATGTGCATTCTAGGGTCTTTTTAAAATATACTTTATTACCAAATAATTCCGGTTCTATAATTTATAGGGTGGATGGAGAAAAATCCAACAACCCTATAAAAGGAATTAAGCAACCTGACGCTGCTTAATTCCTTCACTAAAATTGTTTTATCAACCCTATTTGACAAAGAGCCTCAAAAAATCCTGCTAGTGTTTTCTCACCAACAGGATTTATCAAACCTCTGATTTATCTCAGTATTCTTTTTATACTAATGTTTTTAAGGTTGCAATACGTTCTAGAACTGCTTGACGTTGATCAGCGTATTCTTTTACCTTTTGGCCCGTTCTGCTTCTACAACAGCTTCTGGTGCTTTCGCAACGAATTTTTCATTTGATAATTTTTTTCTCTACACGATTCACTTCATCTTGTAGTTTAGCCGCTTCTTTTTCTAAACGAGCAATTTCATCATCAATATTAATTAATCCTGCTAATGGTAAGTAAATTTCAGCTCCACTAATCACACTTGTTACAGCATGGCTTGGTGCTTCTACTTCTAAACCATATTCAAATGATTCAGGATTACAGAAACGAGCAATATAGCTTTCATTTTTCTGATAAAATTTCTTGAATATCTGCGCTTGAAGTTTTGGCAACAATAGCAATTGGTTTCGATAATGGTGTATTCATTTCATTTCTGCTTGTACGAACTGAACGAATAAAAGTCCATTAAGAATTCCATTTTTTTCTGCTGCTGCTTCATCCATTTGACTTTCTTGTACAACTGGATATTGAGCAACTACTAATGAATCTCCAATATGAGGAACTGATTGCCAAATTTCTTCTGTTACGAATGGCATAATTGGATGTAATAAACGTAATGTTTGATCTAATACATACACTAAAAATGCTACGAGTTGTTAATTTAGCAGCTTCATCATCTCCTGCTAATGTTTCTTTTAGACATTTCAATATACCAGTCACAGAAATCATCCCAAATGAAACGATATAATAGACGACCCGCTTCACCAAATTCAAATTTTTTTCGAATAATTCTGTTACTTTAGCAATGACTTGATTCAAGCGAGTTAAAATCCATTTGTCTGCTAATGTTTTTTTCCCCAGTAATATCTAATTGATCCACTGTTAAATCACCAATATTCATTAATGCATAACGACTTGCATTCCAAATTTTTGTTGATAAAGTTCCATGCAGCATCCATTTTATCAGTTGAATAACGAACATCTTGTCCAGGTGCTGAACCATTTGCTAAGAACCAACGTAATGCATCTGCTCCATATTGTTCGATAACTTCCATTGGATCTACACCATTCCCAAGAGATTTACTCATTTTACGTCCTTAGCTATCACGAATTAATCCGTGGATTAATACATTTTTAAATGGACGTTTGCCAGTAAATTCTAATCCTTGGAACATCATACGGCTTACCCAGAATGTTAAAATATCATAACCTGTTACAAGTGTACTTGTTGGATAGTAACGTTTATAGTCACTAGCTTCAACATCAGGCCAACCCATTGTTGAAAAATGGCCATAATGCAGATGAGAACCATGTATCTAATACATCTACATCTTGTGTCCAGTTTTTCAGCATCTGCTGGAGCTTCCATCCCAACATATACTTCACCAGTTTCATTATGATACCATGCTGGAATTTGATGTCCCCACCATAATTGACGAGAAATTACCCAATCGTGAATGTTTTCCATCCAACGTAAGTAAGCATCATTAAAACGTGGAGGGTAGAAATTAACCGTATTATCTTCTTCTGCACGTTGTGCTTGAATCGCTTGTTCCGCTAAAGGTCCCATTTTAACAAACCATTGTTTTGATAAACGAGGTTCTACAACAACATCTGTACGTTCAGAATGTCCCACACTGTGAACATGTTTTTTTCGATTTTCACAAGTAGTCCTGCTTCTTCTAAATCTTTAACAATAGCTTTACGAGCTGCAAAACGATCCATACCTTCGTATTTTCCAGCTAATTCATTCATTGTTGCATCATCATTCATCACATTGACACGTGGTAAATTATGACGATTACCAACCTCAAAAGTCATTTGGGTCATGTGCAGGCGTAATTTTTACAACCCCTGTTCCAAAAATCTTGTTCAACATACTCATCCGCAATAATTGGAATTTCTTTTTCCAACTAATGGTAAGATAACTGTTTTTCCCAATCAATGCTTGATAACGTTCATCTTCAGGGTGGACTGCAACCGCAGTATCTCCAAGTAGCGTTTCAGGACGAGTCGTTGCAACTTCTAATACTCCACTTCCATCTGCTAATGGATAATTCATATGGTAGAAAGCACCTTCTACATCTTTATGAATAACTTCGATATCTGATAATGAAGTTTTTGCTTTTTGGATCCCAGTTAATAATGTATTCTCCACGGTAAATTAAGCCTTTTTCATATAAAGTTACGAATACTTTTTTTAACAGCATCTGATAGCCCTTTGTCTAATGTGAAACGTTCACGACGATAGTCAACAGAAATCCCCATTTTTGCCCATTGTTCACGGATATGGCTTGCATATTCTTCTTTCCATTCCCATGTTTGTTCTAAGAATTTTTTTCACGTCCAAGGTCATAACGAGATAAGCCTTCTCCACGTAATTTTTTTCTTCTACTTTTTGCTTGAGTTGCAATTCCGGCATGGTCCATACCTGGTAACCATAATGTATCGTACCCTTGCATACGTTTTTTGACGAATAATCATATCTTGTAACGTAACATCCCACGCATGTCCTAAGTGTAATTTTCCTGTTACATTTGGTGGTGGAATAACGATTGAATACGGTTCTGCATTTGGATCTTCATTTGGATGGAAGACTCCTGATTCAACCCACCATTGATATTTTTCCTGCTTCAACTTCTTGTGGTTGAAACTTTGGTGACATTTCTTTTGCCATTCTTTTTCCTCCTTGATGAAATAATTTTTGATACAATCATGACCACCCGTCTAACGGGTGGTTTGAACCAGGGGACTATAAGCCCAGATTACAAAGCCAGCGCCTCAAGACGCTGGCTTTCACTTATTCAAGCCTTATTGCTTTTTGACTCGTCACTTGCCTCTTAAAGAGGCGTTTGTATCTACCATCACCCCTAAAGGGATCCTCATACTCTTTTACACTTAATTTATCAATTGCTATATCATGTTTTTTTCTTGTTCTTGTATATACTTTCTTATGGTAGCTTCATTGAGACCTACTATGCTTACATAATAGCCTTCTGCCCAAAAATGACGGTTCCCAAATTTATATTTTAAATTTGCGTGTTTATCAAACATCATTAGTGCGCTTTTTCCTTTTTAAATACCCCATAAAACTTGAAATACTTATCCTTGGTGGAATACTTACCAACATATGAACATGATCCGGCATAAGATGTCCTTCTATAATCTCTACCCCTTTTATAACTACACAATCGACGAAATATTTCTCCCAAACTTTTCCTATATTGATTATAGATAACTTTCCGTCTATACTTAGGTGTAAAAAAACAATGTGGTATTTACACATCCATTTTGTATGTGATAAACTATTAGCTTTTTCAGCCATATTTTTCTCCTCTCGCTATATGATAGGCTTGAACACCTTTATTGTATCGCGATTGGAGTTTTTGGTATAACCTTCGATGCGCACCCGCATAGCGGGTGGTTTATTTGTCACGCACCTACGGGCGTGACGGACTGAAAAGTCACATAATAAAAAAATCCTATGAAGATTCACTTCATAGGGACGATTATTTTCGTGGTACCACCTAATATTCGCATCATGACTGATGCCTTTAATGTTGTTAACGAAGTCTACTCCGAGCTAAGTTACTATTATTCCCTAGCCAACTTACAAGCTACCTTCATACAAATTTGTTAGAAGTTTCACCAGCCCTTCTCTCTCTATCAACTTAAATTCGTATTACTCCTCTTGTGCAATGCTTTTATTCTATGGAATATAGTCTACCATTGTTTAACAATACTTGCAAATGATTTTCCTTGCATTTATTCTACTTATTTTTCAAGAAACGACGCATTGAGAAAATCGAACCAAATGATCCAATTAAAATCCCAACTCCAGCCATCGTCCAAGATAGACGATATAAGAAAGGATTTGGTGCTAATAAGCTAAAGTTTGATCCCGCAAAGAAATCACTTCCTCCTTTATACACCCATAAATATAAAAGCCATAATAAAGTAATTGGAAGAATGGAACCAATCAATCCAATTAAACCACCTTCTAAGAAGAAAGGCCAACGAATATACGCTTTTGTTGCTCCTACTAATTGCATAATTTCAATTTCTGTTTTTCGTGATAAATCGTAGATCGAATGGTATTAGAAATTAAAAAAACAGCGCAATAATTAATAATACAGAAATGACTCCAATCCCAACATTTCTAGCTGTTGCAATGACTTTAAACAATGTATCCGCACGTGCTCCACCATAGTTAACACGAGCTACATAATCCATTTTTTCAATCACATTAGCAACTTCTTTTGTTTGTTTTGGATTTTTAGTACTCACATCAAATGCATCTCTCAATGGATTGCTATCATTTTTAAATAATTCAAATTCTTGTGCAACACTCTTAGTAATATCTTCTAATTCTTCATCTTTTTGAACGGAATTTCACCGTATCGACCGTATCCAGCGCTTCAATCGCATCCTTCAGTTCTGCCGTTTTTCGTTTCGTCTGCTGCCAAATCAATATACACACGAACGTTCACATCTTGTTCTACATCAGTCGCAATTTTATTCATATTAAATAATAATGACACAAAAATCCCTACTAGTAACAGTACCATTGAAACAGCAGAAATCGCACCAAATGTAGACCAACCATTTCTAAATAAACTTTTTACTGCATCACGAATATGACGCCACATTGTTCTAATCTTCATATCCGTACTCTCCATCCTCTTGGTCACGTACAATACGACCCATTTCAATTGCCAATACTCGATGTTTCTTTTCATTTTACAATTTGGCTATTATGAGTTGCCATTACAATCGTTGTCCTTGTTGATTAATTCTTTCTAAAATATCCATAATTTCCATAGAAGTTTCTGGATCTAAGTTTCCTGTTGGTTCATCTGCAATTAATACAGCAGGATTATTTACAGTGCTCTGGCAATTTGCTACACGTTATTGTTCTCCCCTGATAATTGGTCCGGAAACATCATCATACGATGTTTTAAGTTTACTAATGCTAATACTTCTTCAACTTTTCGTTGAATTTCTTTTGGTGCTTTTTCAATTACTTCCATCGCATACGCAACATTTTCAAATACTGTTAAACGTGGTAATAATTTAAAAATCTTGGAACACAACTCCTACATAACGTCTTAAATAAGGAATTTCACGTTCTCTCATTTTTGTTAAATCATATTTTCCTACAGTAATTCGTCCTTTAGTAGCTTTTTCTTGACGATACATCATTTTTATAAATGTTGATTTCCCTGCACCTGATGGGCCAACAACATATACAAATTCTCCATCTTGAATTCTGACAGATAAATTATTTACGGCTAAAAATACCTTTTTCCATATTTTTGAAACATTCATCATTTCAATCATGTGCTCACCAGCTTTCTCTATTCATAGTCTATGTTTTTATCTATTATACCATTTTTATGATGACATTCTATTGATGAAATATTACAAACAGATTTCAATTTTGAATTTCTAAGAATAAACATGATGATATAACTGTGAAAGTTGGAAAAGTAAATATTGTACCGTTTCTTCTTTAACCGTGTGTGGCGTTAAAAAAATAGTTCGTCAGGAATCCACTGTCCTAACGAATGATTTCTAAAATGTTCCAAGACGGATTGAAGAGGGATGATGATAATGTTCATTTAACATGCCATGTTCAAACAAACTTAATAGAATTCCTATTTTTAATAGTGGAACTCCCAAACCTTCTAACAATGAATGAAAAGACTCTTATTGAAATTTCAAACTTATTAAAAGATGCTTTAACAAAATACTCATCCATTAATTTTTCCCATTGAATCAATAGTTCTCTCGAAGTAATTTCTCCATCAAACCATTTTTCTTCTAACTCAGCGGCTATTAAATCAATCAAAAATTTGAATCACATTAATATTACACAATGAAATAGGATTTCGTCTAATGGCTAAAAATTTTTGAATATCACATTTGAAACTTCTCTCGGTGTTCCAATATTTACAAAAAATAATCGGAAATCATTTTAGCTATATCTAAAGATACTATTGGCAATAATGCTGCATAATAACTAAAAAGCTTGTTTTTTTATAATTCAAATTTTCTTCAGACGTATTTCCACTAATTTTTATAGAATATCTTTAAATGAACTTCTCCAAATAATTCTAAAAAAATTCAAATAGAGAAATCGAAAAAGAATGATATGGAGATAAGTAGATATAAATTTTATGATTATTTTTTTATCACTTTTTGCTTTTTGATGAAATTCTGCTGTAATCGTATAAGTTTTAGCCAAATCACGAACTTGATTAAGAAAGAAATTAAAGAAATCAGAGCTTGTTGTTGTGTAACCTTTAAATCACAAACTTCTGCACTTGTTGGAATGTTTTTAGAAAGAATAGTATTTTTATAGAATTGAATAATTTTTTTCCTGATAATTGTTCAATTGTCCACAACAAGAGCAGACAAAGTCCTTACCATATAGATACGTTAAAAATTTCTTTATAATTAGGAGAATGGAGATGGAATTTTTCAGAATAATAGTCAGAATAAAACAATCGTATATTATCCAAATCTTTTTCAAAAGAGAACTCAAACAATTTAGGCGTTAAATACTCAGACCATTTCTCTTTTAATTCATTCTGTAGATTGTTAAAAGTTTCCCAAAATATTTTTTTGAGCATACTTATTTTTCAAATAATAATCAGAAACTTGCTGTAATTTCTTTTTTTCATAAGGTTTTTAATTCATCTAAATGCTCGATAAAAATATTGGTAAATCATCTTTGAGTTTTGAGATTTCATATTCTTATCCATAAACTCAAAGCGAAGTACATCTGCACGATGATTCAACTGATTGTTATCAAAATGTTCGTATTTTTGACTTAATTCTTCAATTAAATCTAGTGTATCAAATAACTCATGAAGTTCATTAACCGTATATTCCATTCCCAAAAACCCCTTATATTTTCTAATTCTATTTTACCGCTTTCATCGTTATAAAACAAATGTTTTTTTGACTTTTTCCGAAAAAAATAAAAATGACTTTTTATAGTAGTATTAGTGATAGAAACCACGAAATGTGGTTTCTATCACAGAAAGCTTTGAGACCCTAGGGCTCAAAGTTTAGCCATAATTCGCAAAGCGAAGCTGCTGGCGTCCTTTTACTACTATTTCAAAAAGTCAATTTTTATTCCGTTTCGTCGGATAGTGTCCATTTTTAAATACGCATCCATAAATGGATCTAAATCTCCATCCATAACAGCACCAATATTCCCCGTTTCATGACCCGAACGCAAATCCTTTACTAAAGAATACGGATGGAAGACATAATTTCGAATTTGAGAACCCCAAGCAATATCTTTTTGTTCGCCACGAATCTCCGCTAACTCAGCTGCTTTCTTCTCTTCTTCTAATTGATATAACTTCGTTTTTAACATCGCCATCGCTTGATCCTTATTTTTAAATTGCGAACGCTGCGCCTGACTTTGCGTTACAATTCCAGTTGGAATATGCGTAATACGAACAGCTGATGAAGTTTTATTAATATGTTGCCCTCCAGCACCACTCGCACGATATACATCAATTTTTCAAATCATCCGGATTAATTTCAATATCAATATCCCCTTCTAATTGAGGCATAATATCAATGGAACAAAATGAAGTATGACGTTTTCCAGCAGCATCAAAAGGAGAAATTCTCACTAAACGATGCACACCTTTTTCACTCTTCAAATAACCATGAGGCATTTAATCCTTCAATAGATAAGGTCACAGACTTAATACCAGCTTCTTCTCCATCTTGATAATCGACTGTTTCGATACGATATCCATGTTGTTCAGCCCATCTTGTATACATTCGTAAAAGCATACTACCCCAGTCTTGTGATTCTGTTCCACCAGCTCCTGGATGAATTTCTAAAATCGCACTACATTTATCATGAGGTCCACTTAGTAACATACTTAATTCATATTTTTCTAATTCTTTTTCAACGCTATAAACACGTTCCACTAATTCCTCATGAATTTCTTCTTCTGGATCTTCCTTATACATTTCAAATAGCAGTTCCACTTCTTCTACTTGTAGTTCTAATTGATGAAAAAGTATCATAGACTGCTTTTTAATTCATTACTCTTTTGAATGACAATTTGTGCTTTTTCATTATCATCCCAAAATCCAGGTTCTGACATTTGTTGCTCATAAGAAGCAATGTCTTCTTCTAAATGATCTAAGTCAAAGAGACCCCCTATAACTTGTCATTTGCGTACTCATTTTTTTCTAATGTATTTCTGATTTCACTAATTTCCATACCATTCTCCTATCTCATTGTAATCATGACCACCCGTCTAACGGGTGGTTTTGAACCAGGGCTATAAGCCCAGATTACAAGCCAGCGCCTAAAGACGCTGGCTTTCACTTATTCAAGCCTTATTGCTTTTTGACTCGTCACTTGCCTCTTAAAGAGGCGTTTGTATGCTACCATCATCCCTGAAGGGATCCTCATACTCTTTTACACTTAATTTATTGATTGCTATATCATGTTTTTCTTGTTCTTGTATATACTTTCTTATGGTAGCTTCATTTAGTCCTACTGTACTTACATAATAACCTTCTGCCCAAAAATGACGGTTCCCAAATTTATATTTTAAATTTGCGTGTTTATCAAACATCATTAGTGCGCTTTTCCTTTTAAATACCCATAAAACTTGAAATACTTATCCTTGGTGGAATACTTACCAACATATGAACATGATCCGGCATAAGATGTCCTTCTATAATCTCTACCCCTTTATAACTACACAATCGACGAAATATTTCTCCCAAACTTTTCCTATATTGATTATATATAACTTTCCGTCTATACTTAGGTGTAAAAATAATGTGGTATTTACACATCCATTTTTGTATGTGATAAACTATTAGCTTTTTCAGCCATATTTTTTTCTCCTCTCGCTATATGATAGGCTTGAACACCTTTATTGTATCGCGATTGGAGTTTTTGGTATAACCTTCGATGCGCACCCGCATAGCGGGTGGTTTATTTATCACGCACCTACGGGCGTGACGGACTGAAAGTCACATAAAAGGTAGGCTGGACTTTTGCCCAGCCTACTTCTTAATATCTTGTTCTGGTTCTTCAGTTGGACGATCATGCCCTTGAGCAATCACACTTCTGCACCTTGTACTTGCTCACGTTGTAAATTTTTGACGAATTTGAGATTTCATCAAAATACGAGTCACATCATAATCAATAGCAGCAATCATTTGTTGGAAACGATTGAAACCTTCTGTTTGATATTCTGTTAATGGGTCGATTTGTGCATATCCACGTAACCCTACACCCCTCACGTAATTGATCCATATCATCGATATGATCCGTCCATTTACGGTCAACTACTCGTAAAATAACAACTTTTTTCAAACTCAAGCATTTGAGAATCCCCATTTAATTGCTCTTGTTTTTCTTTATAAATTTCCATTGCTTTTTTTCATTTAATAGACCTTCAATTTCTGATGGAGTTTTTCCTTTTTAAGTCTGATAATGAAATTTCATCTGGATGACAAATCGCATTAGCTGCAAAATCTACTAAGCTTTCTAAATCCCAAGTTTTCTTTTCACCTAATGTATGATTTTCAACCATACGGTGGGATTGTTCGACGAATCATTGATTTCGTTACTTTTTCTAATGAATTTTCTTCATTAATAATTTGTAATCTTTGTGAATAAATGATTTCACGTTGTTCAGCATCACTTCGTCATATTGTAATACGTTTTACGTGTATCATAGTTATTTCCTTCTACACGTTTTTGAGAAGATTCTACTTGACGAGATAACATTTTACTTTGGATGAAATTATCATCTCCATTTTCGTCAATATTTAATCTTTCCCAAATGGCTTGCATTCTTTCTCCACCGAAACGTTTCATTAAGTCATCTTCTAATGATAGGTAGAATTGAGTTGCACCTGGATCTCCTTGACGTCCAGAACGTCCACGTAACTGATTATCAATACGACGGCTTTCATGACGCTCTGTTCCGATAACACATAAACCGCCTAATTCTTTAACGCCTTTACCTAACTAATGTCTGTTCCACGTCCTGCCATGTTTTGTTGCAATTGTAACAGCACCACGTTGACCAGCCATCATAACGATTTCTGCTTCTTTAAAATGGTTTTTAGCATTTAATACTTCATGAGAATTCCTTCTTGATGTAGCATTTGTGAAATTAACTCACTTGTTTCTACTGCTACTGTACCAACAAGAATTGGTTGTCCTTTTTCATGACGTTCTTTAATATCACGAACTACCGCTTTAAATTTACTCTTCAATGATGGATAAATCACATCATGCGCATCAATACGTTGAACTGGACGGTTTGTTGGAATCGTAATAACGTTCATATTATAAATTTCACGGAATTCTTCTTCTTCAGTTTTAGCTGTACCTGTCATACCTGATAATTTACGATACATACGGAAGAAGTTTTTGGTAAGTAATTGTCGCCATTGTTTTAGATTCATTTTCAACTTCTACACCTTCTTTAGCTTCAATCGCTTGGTGTAAACCATCTGAATAACGACGACCTTCCATAATACGACCTGTAAATCCATCTACAATTTTTACTTGTCCTTCATCTACTACATAATCGATATCTCGAATCATAATGTAATTCGCACGTAAAGCTTGATCAATATGATGAACTAATGCTGAATTGTCCACATCATATAAGTTTGGTAAACGGAAAGTTTGTTCTGCTTTATTAATACCTTCGTCTGTTAATGAAATAGATTTAGAAGTTAAATCAATTGTATAGTCTTCATCTTCTTTTAATGCTTTCACGAAGAAATCAGCACGTTGGTATAATGCGGTAGATTTTTCAGCTAGCCTGAAATAATTAATGGTGTACGAGCTTCATCAATTAAAATTGAGTCTGTTTCGTCAACTACCGCATAGTTTAATGGGCGTTGTACCATTTGTGATTTATACACCACCATGTTATCACGTAAGTAGTCAAATCCTAACTCACTATTTGTACTATAAGTAATATCTGCATAATAAGCAGCACGTTTTTCTTCTGGTGATTGTCCAGTTAAGTTTACACCTACACTTAATCCTAGGAAATTATATAATTCTCCCATTTCTTTCGCGTCACGTGTAGATAAGTATTCATTAACTGTTACTACGTGTACACCATCACCTGAAAGTGCATTTTAAATATACAGGCATTGTCGCTGTTAAAGTTTTTACCTTCCCTGTACGCATCTCCGCAATATTCCCATTATGTAGAGTAATTCCTCCCATAATTTGAACTTTATACGGGAATAAACCTAGTACACGTTTAGCACCCTCACGTACTAAAAGCGAACGCTTCTGGTAATAATTTGTCTAATGATTCTCCTGAAGCATATCTTGCTTTAAATTCTTCTGTTTTTACTGGAAAGTCTGCATCACTTAATGCTTCCATTTTACTTTCCAAACTAATTACTTTTATCCGCTAATTTTTCAAGTTTACGAACTTCGCGTTTGTTATTTTCAACTAATTGCTTTAAAAAAATTTTGCCATTCTCTGACTCCTTTATATTTTTCTTTCTAAATCATCTATCTTGCAAATGAGTATACCAATTGCATCTTATTCATTTTACCATCATTATTCAAAATAGAAAAGAAAAAAAGGCATAGTTGGAAAAATTTTTCCAACTATGCCTAAAAAGAGTTTTTATGCATTTGTTTCAATTAAACCATATTTACCATCTTTACGACGATATACAATATGTGTTTCATTTGTTTCTGCATCTTGGTAGATAAAGAAGTTATGACCTAACATATTCATTTGTAAGACAGCTTCTTCACTATCCATTGGTTTTAAATCTACTCGTTTTGTACGAACAATTTCTAATACTGATTCATCTTCTTCAACTGGTTCTGGTACAGCCGGTACAACAGGAATATCAGAATCCTTTTTCACGAGATTTACGATTAATTTTTTTGTTTTATATTTACGAACTTGTCTTTCTAATTTATCAACAACTAAGTCGATACTACCATATAGGTCTCCAGAAGTTTCTTCTGCACGTAAGACTAAATAAGGAAGAGGAATTGTTACTTCAACTTTTGCTGTTTTTCAGAATATACTTTCAAGTTAACATGAACTGTTGCATTAGCAACATCGCTAAAAATATTTTTCTAATTTTGAAAGTTTCTTTTCAGCATAATTACGAATTGCTTCAGTAACTTCAATGTTTTCTCCACGAATATTATATTTGAACATAATAATCTCCCTTTCATCTGGCTATGCCAGACTGAAGAAATCTCTTAAGGACCACTCTTAAGAATCCCTTCTTTTGATTTCTTTTCTATGGTTTTATTATAAACCTTTTTCTTATTTTTTTACAACCGTTTTCAAAAATCTTTAGGAATTCCTAAACATTTTTAACATTGCATTTTGTTTGTTCATGTTTTCTCAAAAAGTAATCCAATTTGCCAAAATATCAGGAATTAAATTGATAAACACTATTGACGAAACCGTTTTTCAGCATTACATTAAAGATATCTTATAACACAAAGGAATGTTGTTTTATGGAAAAAGTTTTTGCGAGTCCTTCTCGTTATGTTCAAGGAAAAGATGTCTTCAAAACAGGTCTTTCTCACATTTTTAGCTTTTAGGAAATCGACTACTTCTTCTATGTGACTCAATCGTTTATGATTTAGTCGGAAAAGAATTAGAAGAAAATTTAGTTAATGCTGGAGCAACTGTTTATCATGAAAGTTTCAATGGTGAAGCTTCGAACAAAGAAGTTAGTCGTGTAGCTAAAATTGCTAAAGAACACGAATTAACAGTCGTTGTTGGGTTAGGCGGCGGTAAAACAATTGATACTGCTAAAGCAATCGCAGATGACTGTCAATGTCCTGTAGCTATTTTACCAACCGTTGCTTCTACAGATGCACCAACGTCTGCTTTATCAGTTATTTATTCTCCAGAAGGTGTATTTGAACGTTATCGTTTCTATACAAAAATCCAGAATTAGTGTTAATTGATACAAATGTTATCGCTCACTCTCCTGTTCGTTTACTTGTTTCAGGAATTGCAGATGCTCTTGCTACTTGGGTTGAAGCTCGTGCAGTTATCGAAGCTCAAGGAAAAACAATGGTAGGAGATACTCCAACCATCGCTTCAGAAGCTATTGCTCGTGCTTGCGAATCTACTTTTATTTGAAAATGGTCTTCAAGCATTAGATGCAGCAAATGCAAAAGTAGTAACTCCTGCTTTAGAAGCTGTTGTTGAAGCCAACACATTATTAAGCGGGATTGGTTTTGAATCTGCAGGTTTAGCGGCTGCTCACGCTATCCATAATGGATTTACTGCTTTACATGGCGATATTCACTCTCTTACTCACGGTGAAAAAGTAGCTTATGGTACATTAACACAACTTTTATTAGAAAATCGTCCTAAAGAAGAATTAGATAAATACATTACATTCTATAAACAACTGAGGCTTACCAACTACATTAAAAAGTAAAATTAGATACTGTATCCTATGAAGATTTACTTAAAAATCGGTCGCTTAGCTACACAAGATGGTGAAACAATCCACCAAATGGTCGTTCAATATACTGCCGAAGATGTAGCTAATGCTCTAATCGCTCTTGATCATTACGTAACAACTCGATTTTTAATTTTTGAAGAATACATTTTTATTCAAAAATCACACCAATCAGCTCAAGCAGATAGCTGCTTCTGCTGATTTTTGTATTTTTCCTAAATAATTCATAACCCATATATAAATACTTCATTAAACACAGTATAATATAAGTAAAAAATTCATCTAAATTCATTGGAATCATTAAAATTGAACGGAGGGTTATTATGTTAAAAAGAATTATTGCTTCTACTAGTTTGTTATTATATTTATTACTACCTTTTTCAATATCCAAATGATGAATATATTTTTATCCTAATATTTTAAGAAATAATCATACTGCTTTTTAGGAATATTCATTCTATTTATCTTGAATATTGTATTAACAATTTTTAGTCATTACTCTATCAATCAAAACTAATATACTGAAATCTCGTATAATGACAGTTGGAATCTATCTTTTTATAGGATTTCTCCTTCTTGTTTTTGATTATTGGAATCCCAAAGAGCTTACAATTTTTATTCTTAACCAATTGATTACATCCCTTTTTTTCATTCGCTTTTGTTTTCGGGGTAGTTATTTCTTTAACCGTTTTATCAAAATTTTTAAACAGTATCTATATTTAAATTTAAAAGGAATTAAGTAACTTTAAATGACTTAATTCCTTTTTATTTCATCTTATTATCGAAAACACCGTAAACAACCTAATATCCTCTACCCTTTATCCTGCAACAACTTTAGCAGCTAGTCGAATTGTTTTTCCTGTTGTATAAATATCATCGAACAATATAATTTTAACTGGTAACTTTACTTTTTCTCTTAATACAAAAGGGTTGTTGGAGTTTCATCCTCTCTTCTCTCGTTTTTCCGATTGTTTTTCCCTTTTCCAATATGATGAAAAGAGTTGCTGATACGGAATTTTCGAGAGTTCTAGAAGGTATTCAACCGATTCAAATTCTCTTTTTTTCTAAACTTTGTTTAGACGTTGGAAAGTGGACAAATCGTATACCCTTTGCTTTAAATATTTCTTCAATGCTCTTTTTAAATCTTCTTTTATTAAAAATGCTACCGCACAATCTCCCACAAATTTATATCGTTCCATAAATTCTTTTGCTTGTTCATCATAAACATATAATGCTTGATTCATTGGAAAATAAGAATCGATCTCTTTCCATCGAACACAGTCATAACATAATGTTGCTTCCTCCATTAAACGCCCACATCCCGAGACAAGTTGGTTCCTTTTCTAACGAGTGAAACAATTGCTGACACTTCCGACAAATCGGTCTTGAATTCCACATGAAATAAAGAACTAATTCCTAATTCTTCTGTTACATCATTTCTACACCATACACAACGCATCTTAGTCACCTTCTATTAATCCTCTTTTCTAGCTTCTTCATTCAATGATTCGATTTCTTTTTGCTTGTTTCATTGCTCGACTTATTCCTTCATAAAAATAAACAACTTCTCCCCTGGATGATCCGCACTTCTGCCTACTCTTCCAGCAATTTGTACTAACACTTCTCTTGTAAAAATCTCTTCTTGAGATTCTATTACCGCTACATCAATCCCATAAAAAGTAACGCCTCTTTCAAGAATCGTTGTTGTAATTAGAAAATCCAACTTTCCATCTCGCATCTGTTGAATTCTCTCTTGTCGCTGTTCCTCTTGAGATGAAACGCTTGAAAAATCTTGCATTTGGTAAAGCTCGGCTCATCATCTCTTCCACCGCTGGAATTTGCCCAATCGTTGATACAAATACTAAAAAGGAGTTTTTTTCATCGAGTCTCTTTTTCATCCAACTATACAACTCTTGAGGAATCTTTTCTAAAGCTCTATCCCAATTTCGTAATTCCTTAAACAGAGGAACAACAAGAGGCTGTCGATGGAATCTTGCCGGTAATAACGAATAGGACAATTGATGATGTTGAATTTTGTACAATTCTAACTTTGAAGGTGTTGCTGTCATAAAGACTATCCTTCCTTCTGGCTTAACTGCACGATGGACGGCAAATTGTAGCATTTTCACTATTGGAATAAGGAAAGGCATCGACTTCATCTACAATGAGTAGATCAAATGCATGGTAAAAATCGTAACATTTGATGAGTCGTTGCAATGGTGAGAGCTGTCCTTTTATAAGTTCCATCCGTTAATCCATGTAAAAACAGTCACTTCTTCCTTTGGAAAAGGCTTCTTTAATTCTGGGTGCTAATTCATTACATACATCAATTCTTGGAGCTGCTAATCCAACTCTTCCTCCTGCTTCTAATACTGTTCGTATGAGTTCAAAAATCATTTCCGTTTTCCCTGCTCCAGTAACAGCCCATACTAAATGCTCCTTATCCGTTACTTTCTACTAATTCTTGCGACAGTTTTTCCTGTTCTTTAGACATCGTATGCTTGTAATATAACTGAACAGAATGTGGTGAAAAAGGCCGGTGTTTGCTCCTCAACAGCTACTAGTACACAACATTCTTTAACTTTTCCCATATTCAAGCATTTTAAACAATAATGACATTTTTTATTGCAAATAATGCATGGACCTACTGCGAAAAGTCTTCGACATTTTGATTCCCACCGATTGCAAACGAAATTCCCTTTTTCTGTATTGAACCCAGGTAATACCTCTCCCATTTGTTCTAATTCAAAATCTCTTTGTGACTGAAATCTAACTTGAATTCTACCCAAACTCTTCCATAACACACCCTCCAATCTTTATATACGAAAAACAGCGAAAAATTCGCTGCTACGATAAAAATGTATAGAAAAACAAACATCCCTTTTTGGGGATGTTTTGCTTCTACGATTCTATTCATTCAAGATGAAGATTATTTTAGCAACTACTGCTTTATCTGATACTAACTCAACTTCTTCCCATCCAGTTCCTTTATCTGGAGTGATATTAATTTTCTTAACACGTTTATTAACGGCTGTTAATTCAAATGTATTGAAACGAGGAATTGCAAATGGATTTTTCTTGAACGTATTGTTGCCATTCTAAGAATAATTGTTTTTAAGATTTTCATCAAATGTTTCATTTGAAGAAATACGTTCTAATAACGCTGTATGTTTAGGGTTCTACAAAGTGACCAAAGTTGAAGGCAGCTTTAGGTCCATATAATCCATCTGGAGATGGGTTATAACCAATTGTGAATCCACCTGTCCACATATCAAAGTCATCAGCATATTTTTTTGTAATTTTTCAGCATAAGTTTGGAAGTCTAATGTACGACCAGTTAATAATTGTACATTTAATCCAACTTCTTTCCACCAAGAAATATATTGTTGTAATACCGCTTCAGCAGTTTCACTACCTTTAGCTGCTAATAATGTAATTGTTAATGGTTTTCCTTCTTTATCTTCTACAAGACCATCGCCATCAACGTCTTTATAACCAGCCTCTTTTAAGATTTCTTTTTGCTTTTTCAGGATTGTAGTCAAATCCAGGAACAACATCTTTACCTACATATAAGTCTTTGAAGAATGGAGATAATAATGTATTTGCACGAACTGATAAACCATGGTAAGTATCTTTACCAACTGTATCGTTATCGATTGCATATCCAATTGCTTTACGTAAAGCAACATCATTCATTTTCTTAGAAGGATCTACAACGTGTTCACCTTTTTAGCAGCATCCCAATGTCCAACATTGAAACCAGTATAGCTAATTGAGTTAGTCATTAATCCTAATAATGAAATGTTATCTAAATCTTTAAATGTTTCATATTGATCAGAAGGCATACCACTTACATAGTCATAATGACCTGCTTTTAATTCTGAAACAATTTGTTCACTACTTACAACGTCTAATTTTACATCAATTTTTGGTTGACCTTTATAGTAATATGGGTTTTTCTCAAAAGTTACAGATTCACCAGGTACGATGTTTTTAATAACGAATGGTCCGCTACCTACTACTTTTTGTACGAGAGTAATCTGATGTAATCATTTCTTGATAAGTCATATCTTTTATAAATATGTTTTTGGAATCATTAAAGTATTGATAGCTTCTCCACCAAACTCTAACGCTGGATAAACTTCTTTTTAAGTGAAGTTTAACAGTTTGATCATCAATTTTTCTAAACCAGAAATTGATGATGCTTTTTCCTTCATGGAATTCTTGTACCCCTTCAACATTTAAAAATATCTTCAGAGAAACGAACTCCTTTCATAATCTGGACGACTAATTGCTTCATATGTGAAGATATAGTCATCAATTGTTAAAGGTTCTCCATCTGACCATTTATAATCCCCTTTTTTTCAAGTGAATTGTAAATGTTTTGTTTTCAATATCTAACTTGTAATCAGCCATTCCTTTGCTGTTATCGATTTTTTTGGTTTGCATCATAGTCAAATAAGTTTGAGAAAAGCCATGTTGACTACTGAACCATCCCCAGAATCTAAGAATAGAATTGGGTTGAACAAGCCTTTGAATGGTGAGTTAGATACTTGTGCCATATTTAGTGTTCCACCACTAATTGGCGTACCTTCATTTACCACCTCTGTTTTAAATCCGTCTTCAACAGGGGCTTGTACTGATGAAGAAGATTGTTGTTTGTTACCACATGCTGCTAATGCTAACGCAGCTGTAACGCTAAGAAATCCTGTATATAATTTCTTGTTATTCATATTATCCTCCTAAGTTAAAAAACTAATGAATGTTTCGATACTAACAAAGTTTAGAAGTCATTTCAATATTTCTTGCAATTTTTAATAAACATTTCATCATTTTTAATGCTTTATCTCCATCTATATACAACGGTTATAACCTTTTATAGTCACAAACAATTTTTAAAAGCGATAAAAATTTACAAAAAAATGAGGATACACTTTGTTGATTCTTCTACTCATTTTTAATTTTAAACAACAAAAAGACTTTTCGTTATAGCATGACAGGAAAAATTCGAGACCCTAGACTCGAATTTTAGCAATGAAAACTCGCTTTTTGCGAGGTTGCTTTGCGTCCTCTGCTATTTTAGAAAAAGTCACTTCTTCGTACTCTCATAAACACCTGTCCAAAAAGAAAAGACTTTTCGCTATGAGCATGAGTCATAAAAGCCATCACACTGGCTTTTATGACAGAAAAACTCCAAGACGGTTTCACCGTCTTACTCATGACAGAAACAAAAGTTGGTATTATACTTGTATTAGAGAACAATACTAATCCGTTCGAATTATTGGGGGAATTGTCGTTCCTGTCAGGAAAAACTGGATGAACAGGGGTCATGAGAAAAACTCGATTATGCCTAGAGCATGAAAAATAAAAATTACATTTTACCTTCTGTTCCATTGTTCTTAAACAATTAGAATAGGAGGTTTTATTATGGATGTAATGCACCCAATTTGTTGTGGAATTGATGTACATCAGAAATCCATTGTTTGTTGTATATTAGATGGCCCTCTAACTTCAAAATGAACCTAAAAATATCAAACAAGCTTTGGTACCACAACTAAAGAATTAAATGCAGCTCTTGATTGGCTACTTGAACATCAAGTTACCCATGTTTTCTTCGAAAGTACAGGACAATATTGGATTCCTCTTTTCAATATCTTCTCAGATTCTGGCTTAGAATTAATCCTTGCCAATCCTCAACATATTAAAAATGTCCCTGGTCGTAAGACAGACGTCAAGGATGCTGAATGGATTGCACAACTTGGTAGGTGTGGTTTTAATTAACCAATCTTATATTCCTTCTCAAGAAGTGCTTCAATTACGTTATTTAACTCGTTATCGTCTCTCAGTAAAACAACGTTTAACTCAAATAAAAAAATCATATCCATGTTATTTTACAAAGAGCTAATATTAAAATAACAAGTTACTTAGCAGATATTTTCTGCAAGACAGGACAAGCATTGTTGACTCTATTTATTGATGGTGAAGTTATCAATGAAGATAATGTCGAAAGTTGCATACATGGTAGAATAAAAAGCCTCTACTAGACAATTAATTGAAGCTATGGAAGGTAAACTATCTACAGTGGATCGTTTTCTAATTAAAGAATGTATGGAAGAATATCAACTTCAGAAAAAAAGATATCAGAAGAACTCAATAAAGAAATAAATGAATATATTTTAGATCATTTTCCTGAAGAATATCAACTTCTTCTAACAATTCCTGGTATTAGTGATAATTGTTGTGCCACTATATTAGCTGAAATCGGTCCAAATGTTGATGCTTTTTAAAAACAGATAAGAAGTTAGCTTCATGGGCTGGAATGTGCCCAGGTTCTAACGAAAGTGCTGGTGTTAAAAGATCTTCACACACGACGCAAGGCAATAAATATCTTAAACAAGCCTTAGTAATGTCGGTGTTAAGTGTTCAACGTGCTAAAGAAGAAACCTTTTCACTTTTCTATCAGCGAATATCCAGCAGAGGAAGTAAAATGAAAAGCTATTATCGCTTGTGGTCATAAAATGCTTAGAATTATCTATAAAATACTTCAATCGCACCAACCTTATAATAGTCAAAAAGCGTTAGGTCTGCGACAACAGACTAACGCTTAAAAATTTGACAATCAAAAAATTTTTCACTTAAATTATAGCATAGGTAATATCTTTTTGTCTTTTTGGTACTTTGTTTCAAATAAAATTCGAGACCTCGGCTCGAATTTTAGCAATGAAACTCGCTTTTTGCGAGGTTGCTTGCGTCCTCTGCTATTTTAGAAAAAGTCTTTTCTTAACCTTATTACGCTTGTTGACTAACAATATAGTTCACAGCATCTCCAATTGTAACAATTTGTTCCGCATCTTCATCAGAAATCTGAATTCCGAATGTATCTTCTAATTCCATGACTAATTCAACAACATCTAGTGAATCAGCACCTAAGTCTTCTTGGAATGTTGTATCTTTTTGTAATTTTTAATACATCGACACTAAAACGTTCCGAAATTAATTGAATTACCTTGTCTAATACTTCTTGCTCTGACATTTTGTTGTCCTCCTTGTCTAAAGCGATTTCTCCTACACTCCTAATGGATATACTCTTATTTTACTCAAATTTGGCTTTATTGTCTATCATTTCTTTTTGAAAACACTTTAATTTTTCAAGTTGTTATGATAAACTATTTTTCCAAATTTCAGCTTGTTCTTTCGTTGTTAGTACAAAAATGTCCTGGAGTAATTTCAAACATTTCTTCTGGTTCATTTTGGACTGTTGGTTGATAAATCACTCTTTTACGATTTCTTTCATATTGAGGATCTGGTAAAGGAATCGCAGATAATAAACTCTTCGTATACGGATGAAATGGTTGATGATATACGGCATCAGCAGTTCCTAATTCTACAATTTTCCCTTGATACATCACTGCGATTCGATCACTAATATATTTTACCATCGATAAATCATGCGCAATAAATAAATACGTTAATTGTTGCTCTTTTTTGCAATTGTTTTAATAAATTCACAATTTGAGCTTGAATCAGAAACATCTAATGCTGAAATCGGCTCATCACAGACAATAAAACGAGGATTTACGGCTAAAGCTCTTGCAATCCCTATTCTTTGACGTTGACCACCAGAAAACTCATGTGGGTAACGATTGGCATGTTCTGGATTCAATCCTACCATTTTCAACAACTCATTTACTTTTTGCATCTCTTTCTGCACGAGTTTTTAACGATGCCATGGATATCCATTCCTTCAGCAATAATATCTCTAACTTTCATTCTTCCATTTAAAGAAGCATATGGATCTTGGAAAATCATTTGAGCTTGTTTTCTAAAAATCTTTTAAGTCTTTTGTCTTTGTTGGAATTTCTTTTCCATCGAATAAAAATTTGTCCGTCTGTTGCATCATTTAATCGTAAAAATCGAACGACCTGTTGTAGACTTTTCCTGAACCGGATTCTCCAACAAGACCAAAAAGTCTCTCCTTCAAAAATTTCAAAAACTAATATCATCAACTGCTTTTACAACTTGTTTCGAAGAAGAACCAAAAGTAACACTTTCAGCCTTTAACTTCGACTAATTTACGTTTACTCATTTGTCACTCTCCTACTTTCAAATTGTGCCCAGCGTTTTTGAATTTCTTCCGGCGGCTCTACTTTTTGGAGCACGTTCATCTAATAACCATGTCGCTGCAGCATGTGTACTCGATACAGCAAACATAGGTGGCATTTCTTCAAAATCAATATCTAATGCATAGTCGCTTCTTAAAGCAAATGCATCTCCTTTTGGAGGATTTAATAAATCCGGTGGTGTTCCAGGAATCGTATATAAAGAACCCTCCTCGTCTAAAGAAGGCATCGAGCATAACAATCCCCAAGTATATGGATGTTGTGGATTATAGAAAATTTCGTCGACTAGTCCATATTCTACAATCTTCCCAGCATACATCACAGCCACTCTATCCGCAACATTCGCTACAACCCCTAAATCATGCGTAATAAAAATGATAGAAGTGCCCTGCTTTTGTTGAATTTCTTTTTAATAATTCTAAAATTTGCGCTTGAATCATTACATCCAATGCAGTCGTTGGTTCGTCCGCAATTAAAATATCTGGATTACATGCTAATGCAATCGCAATAACGATTCTTTGTCTTTGTCCACCAGAAAATTGATGTGGATAATCATTCACTCTTTTTTCCGCATTTGGAATTCCAACTTGTTCTAATAGTTGAACAGCTTGTTGTAAGGCTTCTTTTTCGATAATTTTAAATGCTTGATCATCGATTCTGCCACTTGCATGCCAACTTTCATCGTTGGGTCTAATGACGTCATTGAGTCTTGGAAAATCATCGCAATTTTCTTCCACGAATTTGTTGCATTTCAGATTCTGATTTTTCTAAAATGTTTTCTTGTTCGAAAAATAATTTCTCCATTTTCAACTAAAGCATTGGCAGATAATAATTGCATAATGGATCTAGTCGTAACAGATTTACCCTGAACCAGACTCACCAACAATCGCTAAAGTTTCTCCTTTTTTTCAAGTCAAAATCTATCCCTCGAACCGCTTGAACTTTTCCATCAAATGTTTGAAAGGATACTTGTAATTTTTTTACACTTAAAATTGTTTCACTCTATACATTTCTCCTATTCTTTCATTTTTGGATCAAAAGGCATCTCTTAATCCATCTGCTAATAAATTAAAACTAATCATTAAAAATACATAATACAATTGCTGGGAACCACATTAAATGTGGTAAAAATCTAAATGTTTTATACCCATCATTAATGAGCGAACCTAATGAAGCATTTGGCACTGGAACCCCAATTCCTAAGAAACTTAAAAATGCTTCAAAGAAAATTGCTGAAGGAATTGAAAACATCGTTTGAATAATAATAATTCCAGTAATATTTGGTAATAGGTGTTTCAATGCAATTTTCCAAAAACTTTGTCCTAATGATTTAGACGCTAGGACATATTCTAAATTTTTAATTTTAATGTTTGCGCACGAACAACACGGGCCATTGTTAACCAACTTGTAACCCCAATGGCTAAAATAATCGTACCGACACCTGGTTGTAAAATAACAACATTAACACTAAGATAACTAAGTTTGGAATAGCCGTCATAATTTCTAAAAATACGTTTGCATCACTGTGTCTACGACCACCAAACCAACCAGAAATCAAGCCATATAATACCCCTACTGTTAAATCAAACATTGCAGCAGCAAAGGCAATTAATAATGATAATCTTGTTCCATATAAAATTCGAGATAATAAGTCTCTTCCCTAAACCATCTGTTCCTAAATAGTAATAAGTCCCTTCAGGAACTCCTGCTTGAGCATATGCATCTACTCCCGCTCTCATCCCTTTAAAAAATACCAGGAATTTTAGCTGGTAAATTCGCAAATTGAACATTTTGTTCCAATGGATCATGCGGACTAATAAAAGGGGCTAATAAAGCAAGAATGATAAAGAGAACTACAATTCCTAACGATACAACTGCTCCCTTATTTTTCAATCGTCTCCATGCATCTTGTAAAAAGCTTTGAGGGAGGAAGTGAAATATTTTTCCACTTGTTCAAAAGATGATGCTACACGTTTAAATGCTACTTTTTCTGTCATTATGAAGCTTCTCCTCCTTGTGTTAAACGAATTCTAGGATCAATGAATCCATATAGTAAATCCACAATTAAAAATGGTCACAACAAGTAAAAAAATGAATACATCATTGTCACACCCATAATCGTTGGATAATCATTTTGTTAAAATGGATTTCACAAATTGCTCTCCAATACCAGGAATAGCAAAAATATTTTCAATGACCATTGAACCTGTCATTAAACCAACTAACATTGGACCAGCAATGGTCACTAAAGGAATCAACGCATTACGTACCCCATGTTTCATGACCACTTCCATACGGCTCAAACCTTTTGCACGTGCTAATTCCATATAATCAGACTGTAACACTTCAACCATTTCCGTACGAATAAAACGAGCAGAATCTGCTACTGGAGAAATGGATAATGCTAAAGTCGGTAAAATCGAAGAAATAAACCCTTGATTCCATAATGCAATTGGTAAAATCGGAAAAATAACGCCGAAAAACTAATTGTAAAACAACTGCAAATACAAAAACTTGGCACCGAACGTCCAATAATCGCAAAGAAAGTTGCTCCAGTATCCACAATCGTATTTTTGTTTCATCGCTGCTACTAATCCAAGCAATGTTCCCATTCCCATACCGAAAATTAATGCTTGTAAACCAATTTGAAACGATGGTCCTACACGGCTAGATAATAAATTTAAAACTGTTGAATTATATTGGAAAGACATTCCTAAATCTAATCGAACTAAACCACCTAAATAAATGAAATATTGCATCCAAACTAGGTTTATCCAAACCATATTTTGCATTCATAATTTGTAATTGAGCATCTGTTAAATTTTTCTTCATTCGCATATGGCGAACCTGGTAATAATTTCATTAAGAAAAAAACGTGATTGTCGCAATTAAAAACAATGTAACAATCATGTAGAAAATCCGTTTTAAAAATATATTTCGTATATTGATTCATGTACTTCCTCCAGAAAGAATGTTTTTATCTATCATACTATTTTTAGCTTTTATAATTCAATTATTTTTTGTTTGAAAAAGTTTGAAAATCTAATGTAAAAAACTACAAAAAAATAACATATGATAAAAATACCGACCTCCAACTGTTAGATATTTAGTCTAACTTTTTGGGGTCGGTATAGTAGATTTTATAATTTCATAATCATAACCTTTAATTGATTAGGAGATGTATAACCTTCTACTGTTTTAAATCCAAAAATCTTGATAAAAAGTTTTAAAAGATGTTCATTATTTTCACACTCAAGCCAAACATATTTAGATCCAACAATCATACATGCTTCTTGTAACTTCTTATAAGCTAATGTCAGTAAATCTTGTCCTTTAATAGTATGTTGATCATTGAAATTTCTTCCGATTTGTCCTAATAAATAACTATATATTTGTAAATCTCCATTAGAGGTTATATAACCATGATTTCTCAAAATCTTCTTTTTGTGTTTTAAAAGCTTTTCTACATACTTTTTGGCATAGTTAAAGGTTTATTTGCTAGAGAAAAATAACCTAATAAATTTATCGTTTGATCAAACACCAAATAAGTCGTAGAAGCTCCTACTTTCTCTAAATGAATTGCCTTATTATGCAAAAAGTATTCCACATCATTTGATTTTTCCATTTTATTGCGAAATACTTTTTAAATCTATTAATTATTTCATTCAGTTCATGATCAGATAATTCTTCCATTAATTGTCGTAAAGTTAAAAATTTGATATTTCACTTTTTAGACTCCTTTTAACTGGCGAACAAAAATTTGATACTTCTTCTTTTCCTCTTAAAGTCTCAGCAGAAACTTCGGTTAAATTAGGCTTTTTGATTATTTTTCAGCGCTTTAACCAATGCATCTGTATTTTTATGATTAAATATAATATTAGTTGTGAAACTTTCTGTTGCCATAATATAACCTCCTTCTCACTCTACAAGCATAGTATACAGCACCATCTTAATTTTTACAATCCAGCAAGTTGACAAATACAGCTAAATAACCGTCAATATTATTACTCAAAGCACTTTTACTTAATAGACAACTTTCCATCTTCCAACACATAAATCTTGTGATAGTCCTCTGGATGTTTCGGTATACGATGAGAAATTTCAATGAAACTAATTTTGTCTGTCTTTTAATAGTTCTCGAATAAAAGTAGTGGTTTCTTCATCAACTGCAGAAGAAAATTCATCTATTAATAATACTTCATAAGAACGAAGCAATAATCGAGCTAAACATAATCGGGCTTTTTCTCCTCCAGATAAATTGTCAACTAAGTTTACAGTTTCATCCATTAAATTATATCGTTCAAGTAAATAAGACAAATGCACTTCTTTTAGAACATTCTCCATCTGTTCTACAGAATATTCTTCACCAAGAGTTAGATTAAACGCTAATGAATTCATAAAAATTGTAGATTCTTGCATAAAAATAACCAATCTTAACTTTTTGAAAAAGCATTATTCTTCTCAGATGCATTAACTCCTGCAAAGCTTTATTTGCCCAGCTTGAGGATGGATATCTCCATAAATACAATCTAATAAAGTTGTTTTCCCACTTCCTGAAAGGCCCCATTAATAAAATTCGTTCTCCTTTATTCATCATAAAGTGTAAGTCATTTAAAATCGTATGTTCTTTTACTGTCAAATGAATATTCGTTAATTGAATAGGAAAAAACTTCTGTGACAAGTACTTCTTCCTCCTTCATCGGTTCAAATTCTAAGTATTTGTTCATTCGTTGAACCATTGGAATCGTTGTATTCATTTTTGATAAAAATCCATCGCATTTAATAATGGACTAATAATACGATCACTTGCTAAATAAATTGCCATTACAACAGATAATTTCAAATCACCCTGAATAGAAAAATAAACTCCAATTGCTAAAAGGAAGAAAAGAACTAATTCGGATACTAAATTCGCTAATATTTTTGAAAAGAAAACGTAAATGATTCATTTGATAATAATCTTCTTCCGTTGCACGAATTTTTACTACCCAAATTCGAAATGGCTATCGATTCTACTCGAAAATTTTTAATGACACGCTTATAATCTATGAACTCATGTTGCCTTGCAATATATTGTTGATTATTCTGCGACCACTCTTGTGCCTTAACTTTAATCTTCTTCGTAAACAAATGCGGAATGAGCAAGGTAAAATCGCAAACGCTAAGAAAATAATTGTCATTTCAAATCTAAAATAGTGATATAAATAAAGGTAACAAACGAAAAAAAGTCAGACAATAGACAAAAACTAATAAACGAAAACAATTCCTTGTTGTTGAATCACATTCCATTCCGTTAATAAAATGGATTCCACTTCACTTTGTTCAAAGTCACCTGCATAATAATTCGTAATCAGTTTTTCTTTTTCGTTTGAATCGACAATAATTTTAATAGTCGTTGTTGAAATTCATCCCAAATAAACACTCCAAAACGAACAAAACCATACCTAATATCCCAACAATCGAAATAAGTACTAAATCCGAAAACATTTTTAGAAGTTCCCACTTCGATTAAATTGGAAATGAAATAAGGAATTACAATCCCATCCAATGCCGTAATACCCATCCCAATAACAATGAGCAAAAGAATTTTCTTTTGGAATCGATTGGAATAATTTTTAATAAACTCAGCATATTTCATTTCTCCTTTTTAAGTATTATTGTTCACTATATCGCAAAAGTAGTGTTTTTAGTAAATAGTATTCTAAAAAGAATATGATTTTTTTATAGTAGCAGCAGTATTAGAAGTCGCTTCGACTTCTATACAGGAAAACTCGAGACCTAGGCTCGAAGTTTAGCAATCGAGACGCGCTAAGCGAGGGCTGCTTGCGTCCTTACTGCTACTATAGACAAAAAGTCATTTACGCATTTATCTCCCTCATCACAATGCTTCCATCTTTAATTTCTAAACAATAATCAAATTGTTGTCATAAATTCTTCATCATATTGATGTGTACTATAAACAATTAATTTATTTTCTAACTGTTTCACTACATCTTCTACTTTCAAGCGATTCTGAGAATCTAATCCAGCAGTCGGTTCATCAAATAATAAAATTTCTCTATCAAAAGAATAATAATCTCGCCAAATCGATTCTTCTCTTTTCACCGCCTGATGCAGTCGAAAGAATACTATCAAACTCCGTTGACTGATCCGCCCATTTTTCTAATCCAACTTGCTTACATAACGCTTGAAACTGACCATCTGTAATAGAATTTTTGCAAGCTAATATTCTCTTTTAATGATAATTGAAATAGTGAAGTTTCTTGTCCAATATAAGATATTTGATGAGAAATTTTTCTAATTCAGAACTATCAACAATTTCCCATTTTCTAATTGAAATTTCAATGAATGATTTTCAACAGGAATTGAACCAATCAGCGATTTTAAAAAGGTTGATTTTCCACTACCACTTTCACCAATCAAAAAGATACTTCTTCCCTTTTTCTAATTGAAGATTCAAATGTTGAAATATTAGTTTTTCATCAAAAATTTACCGCAAAAATCTTCAAAAATAATTTTTTTGGATATTAGATTCTTCTTTTTACAACTTCAATGTTTCTTTGATCAATGATTTCAAACACTTTATCTTTTTACACTTTTTAGCAGCAACTACTTCCGTATAGCTCGCTCCAAATCCTTGAATAGGATATACTGACATATTGTGTTAATTGTTTAATTGTAAAAATACTGCTAAAGTAACCGAATGGTTTAATACAAAATAGCCTCCTAATACCCAAGAGAATACATTTACAAACATTCTCAATCCATAAGAAATTGCATAAACAAATTTATTAGTATGAGTTACGTATACCTTTGCTTCTACTAAATCACGACTTTTACTTCTTAAACGTTTATTAAATAACGGAAAAACATCATATACTTTTTAAAGTTGTAAAAGAATCGAATATCTCTGTTAATATGATAAATACTTTTCATTGATTTGAGATAAATTTAATTTTGCATTTCCTAGAATTTTTCTTGAAAAATATGGCAACGCAAATGGTAACGAACTTAATCCAATCATTAAAATAGCAAACAAAGGACTAATGACTATGGCAGATACGAATCTAAAATAAATACCCATACATCATTGTACATACTTAACAATTCTTTAATATAATCACTTTCAATAGTTTCTAAATCTTTTGTGTACATATTTAGTAGTAATCTCTACCTAATTTTTCAAACTCCACAATGGATTGACTTTCAATTGATTCGAGTAAATCTTCTCAGAATGTGATACATTAATTCCTGCGTAAGTCTTTCATTTACAACATCTACTGCATAATCTAAATATGAATCAATCAATACATAAACAAAGGATAAAACTGCAATCCATATAAAAATTTTTCAAATTTACCTTCGGTGATAGTTTCTACTAATAAATTAATAATATAAGCCATAAAAACAACAGATACTGCCCCAAGCATACTAACGAAAGAAAAAGGCAATAAATGGTTTCATACTTTTACGAATATAACGATACATTATAATTCCTCCATAAAAATCTAAAATACAAATATTACTCGATTAAAAACATGATGTTACCTCCTTCACATTAAAATTTTAGAAGATTAAACAACTTCCTATTCAGATTATAGTTTAATTACAATACGATTAGAAAACTTCTCGATAAAAATCCTACACGAAACACATTTTTGACACTGAACAATGACTTTTTCATTGTAGGAGTAGCAATGAAACCGAAGGTTTGCTGCCGTCCTTTGCTACTATAGACAAAGTTATTTACGCAAAAATGTGAGTGACCCCAAAAAGTTAAACTTTTTGGGGTCACTACAACATGTCTGATATGAAATACTCCACTATTTGTTCTACACATTAAGTCTCAGTGTAATATTTCGTAATAAAAAGAAAGTTATTCAGTTACAAAACATATTGTTTAGTTAATCTTTTGAATCACATACTCTGACAGATGATGAGTTACCATTACTACAGTAAGCGTGTCATTATCGAACAACAATTTTTCTATTTCTAGTGCAGATTGATTATCTAGCGATGAAGTAATTTCATCTAATAACATGACTTTTTATTTCTCAACAAACCTCTTGCTAATATTATTTTTTTGTTTCTGTCCGCCAGAAATATTTTTGCTTGATAATCAATAATTGTTTCTAACCCTAGTTCCAAAGAATCAATCCAGTCGCTAAGACCAACCTGTTTTAAAATATTTTCTAATCTATCTTCCTCTATCGATTCATTTAAAATAATATTTTTCACGTATCGTTGCATTAAATAAATGTGGATTTTGATCAATGTAGATTATAGAATTATGTAAACTAGTAATGTCTAAGTCTTTATAAGAAATATTATCCCAGTAGATATTACCTTTAGTTGGTTCTAGACGACGATTCATAATATTTAACAGTGTTGATTTCCCTTTTCTGATTCAGCAGTAATCGCTACCTTATCTCCCTTTTTAATTTCCATGTTCATATTTTTCTAAAACAACACGTTCAGTATTAGGATAACTAAAAATGAATATTTTGCAACCGGATACTGTTGTTAGCTCATTGACGACTTTTCCCATCATTTCTTTCACAATTACTTTTTAATTTTACTTATATTTCTCAAACACAGGTTGAACGGTTTTCAGTTCCGCATAATTAGCATTAAACCCTGTTAGGCTCGAGAAAAATTGTTGCAGCGAAAAACTGTACTCCACCTATAGCTCCTATAGGGACATACCCTTCTACATATAAATACCCTGTAAATACCAATAAGATAATTTGACTAAATAAACTTAATCCATTTGTGGCAGATATCATTTTCCCAGAATCAACAGCGTATTGTACCTTTACTAATCTGTACGATCAAATAAGATTTTATCCTTAAAATAATCTCCTAAATTCATACTTGATAAATCATTAAATCCATGCAGTACATCTGTAAAAGTACTCGTCACCTCATCACTGACTTTGGTCATAATTTCCATACTACTTGTCATTTTGGTGCTAAATTTTTGGAACTAACACCATTGCTATAAATAATAACACTATTACGACAATAATTGAATAATGAAAATAAACTATAGCCGATACACTCAAAGCAATCCCCACAGCCTGATTAATCATCATCCTAAGTTGTTAAAACCGTGTTGATTAATCGTCATGATGTCATTCGTCAACCAAGACAAATAAACACCCTGTTCATTTTCATTAAAAAGAAAGGTAATCTGTTGTCACTAATTCTTGCGCAATATCCTCTCGTATTCTGCAATCCATACTTTGAACTGCATCTGTTAGTAATTTTTCTCTCAAAAATAGTTGAAACATCCATACCATGAAGATAACAAGCAATTGAACACTTAATAACTTTTGCTGTTTTCAATTTTCAACTTAGCTAAAGCCGTCACTAAATTAGCTATACTAACTCCCCACAATACTAAACAAAGCTTGCCCTACAATAATTGTCAATAACACTAACTATTCTTTTTCCATTCTCTTTTTATATATTTCATTAAACTTTTCATATTAATCTCCTAACTATATCCTAATAGAATATCACTTTGAATTGTTTATTCATGTGTAATGCTAACATAACCAATAACATACCACCATACCCTCTAGAATTCGAAAATCTTGGTTTAGTTCGATAAATAGGCGCTCATAATATCGATTCAATAATCTTAAAAATATTATGACTACACTCTAAATAACCCTCACGCCAGAGATAATATATAAGCCCTGCTATGCCATGGCACAAACAAACTTGATGATTATTTATAGGAAGAAAATCCATAGTTATCAACTTGGCAAGCGAATTGGTCATATAATGTTGCATTTCCTTAAGTAAATCTTTAGCTTCTTCTAAATCTTTCATATATATGCTTATCCCAACCAAACCATAACACCAAGAAAAATCACACGAATCAGATTCCATAATATCCATTTTCTTATCTAAACATGCCACTCTATGAATAATATTTTTCCCATTATCTATAATGATTCAACTTTATTATTTCCTAATATATTAATATTATTTAGTGCATCGTAAGTATCTATACTAGCAATAGCTAATGAACTTAAAATCTTTATATTTTTCGATAGTTCTTGTAATATGCTTTTTACTTTTGTATATTATCTGCTTTTTCTCATCAATTAAATATATGTAAGTATTTCATTATAGCCATAATTGGATATTCTAGTTACCACCTTTTTGTCAATATAACAATTCATAAAAACCTCCACATTTCATAAACATAAAAAGCTGTAACATAGCTTCGGTAATCTATGTTACAGCTTAAATGTACTATTAAAATAGTAACAAAATTAAAACATCACAATACTAGGTTCTGAAGAAGATGGTGTAGATGAAGAAGTCCCTCCACCTGTATGCGCATTCATAACTTTTTAATTTTTTCTTGTTCTTTCATTACTTGCTCATTGTACCCAATTTCTTTTTAAAACAATCCTGATGTTGTTTCTTTTATTACTTGATTACCATTCCATTTTTATATTAAACATATGCCATCTCCCTTTCATAATCAAATTAGTTAATTAACTAACTTGATTGTAATTCTAAATCAACTATCTGTCAACAGAATCATTTACGCTTCACGTACTCCCATCAAACCACTATTCCCTTCCATATAACAAGTAATGACTTTTCATAGTTGCGGTAGTAATAGAAGTCGCTCCGACTTCTATTACTGAAACTTTGAGACAATAGGCTCAAAGTTTAGCAATGAGACTCGCTTTGCGAGGCTGCTTGCGTCCTCTCTGCTACTATAGACAAAAGTCATTTACGCTTACGAACCCTACAACTAACCGCTATTCCTTCCATCAAACAAGTAATGACTTTTCATAGTAGCACTAGTATTAGAAGTCGCTCCGACTTCTATTACTGGAAACTTTGAGACAATAGGCTCAAAGTTTAGGCATGAAACCGAAGGTTTGCTGCCGTCCTTTGCTACTATGAGACAAAGTCATTTACATACATCTCATAAATGCTCCTCCACATTTTACAAGATGTTTCTACGATTAGTTATTATTATTATCTAAGAAATAAATCAAAGTTTGCAATTCATTTGTTAAGTCAACATTTTGAACACGAATATGATCCGGTGCAGTTAAACGAAGCGGTGTAAAGTTTAAAAATACTACGAACATTTTGCTTCCACTAATAAATTAGCAGTTTCTTGAGCAACTTCTTGAGGAACAGTTAAAATTGCCACTTGAATTTGTTGCACACGAAGTTGTTCTACTAAATCGTTCATAGAATAAACTGGAACTCCACTCACAATTTTTCCCTACCATACTTTCGTCAACTTCAAACGCAGCACTAATTCTCACATGATTACTTTGATGGAAAGTATAGTTTAATAAAAGCTTGACCTAAATTACCCACTCCAACTAAAGCAACATTTGTTAAACGATCATGATTTAATTGTTGACTGAAGAAGTCTAATAAATACTCCACATCATAACCATAACCACGTTTCCTAACGCTCCAAAAATAAGAGAAGTCACGACGAATTGTTGCACTATCAACTTTTACAGCTTCACTTAATTCTGTTGAAGAAATACGACGTTTCCCTGCATCATGTAAAAATCTTAAATAACGATGATAAATTGCCAATCGCTTTGCGGTAGCTTTTGGAATTTCAACTTTTTCATTTTTCAATCTCCTTTATATCAAATTTCATAAATATTTTTAGCACTAACTTTCATAAATTTCACAAAGCAATATGCTTGTTTTTACATAAATTATTGTATTTGTAAATTTTATTATACATATATCCTCTAATTTTTCTTAACTAAACAACATTGTGATTTTTCTCATTCTTACAATTAATAAATAAATAGTAAAAACTTTTGTCCTTCTCACTTGTATGATAGAATAAATTTGAAACTGCATAGAAAGAGGATTACGACATGATTTTATTACAAGGTCAAGGGCTAGCTAGACATTTTTGGCCCAGATGTACTATTTGAAAATATTTCCCTTGAAGTCCAAGAACGTTCTCGTATTGCATTAGTGGGAAGAAACGGAACAGGAAAAATCAACATTATTAAAAATTTTAGCCGGAATTGAAGAACCTAGTTTAGGAATGGTCAGTAAGAAAAAGACCTTTCCATCGGTTACTTAGATCAATATGCTTCAGTCGATTCTGAAAATACAATTTAGGAAGAAATGATTGAATTATTTAAAGGCGTCGAAACTCTAAAAAGAAGCTCTTTTCATAGCTGATAAATTAGGAAACCCAGACGTATTAGCCAATGAATCACTCTACCAACAAATATTAACGCGTTACGATGATTTACAAGAACAATTAAATAAAATGAACGCCTATGGCTATGAAGGTGAAATTCGCTCTGTCTTACATGGATTCCAATTTTATCCCGAAGATTATGATAAACCTATTCAACAAATTATCCGGTGGACAAAAGAACTCGTTTAGCCTTAGCTAAAAATTTTTATTGAGAAAAACATGATGTCTTAATTTTTAGACGAACCTACGAACCACTTAGATATTGAAACATTAACATGGTTAGAAGACTATTTGAAATCTTCGACCCGTATCACTACTAATTGTCAGCCATGACCAATACTTTTTAGATAAAGTCTGTCAAGAAGTATATGAAATTCATCATCACACTTGCGAATATTATAAGGGCAATTATTCATACTATGTTACTGAACGCGAAAAACCGCTTCTTACTACAACAAAAAAGCTTATGAAAAACAACAAGAGAAAATTCAAAAATTAGAAAAGAATTTGTTGCAAAAATATTGTTCGTGCCTCTACTACGAAACAGAGCACAATCTCGTAGAAAACAATTAGAAAAAAATGGAACGAATCGAAAAACCTCAATCCGATTCACGATCCGCTCGTTTTTCATTTTCTGTTCAAAAAGAATCTGGGAATCAAGTGTTAAATGTACAAGATGCGTATATTGGCTATAACGGACAACCACTAGCAGGCCCCATCAATTTAAACATACGCAAACAAGAAGCGATTGCGATTGTTGGGGCCAAACGGAATCGGAAAATCAACATTATTAAAATCTCTAACACAAGAAATTCCATGGATTGCAGGAGAAAGTTCATTTGGAGCTAATGTTCAAGTCGGTTACTATGATCAAAATTTAACTGGACTAAACTCTAAAAACAACCGTTTTAGAAGAGCTTTGAGCCGACATACGACGATGCCCGAAAAAGATATTCGTACGATTTTAGGGAAGTTTCTTATTTTCAGGAAAAAGATGTTGAAAAGTCTACTGCTCAATTAAGTGGGGAGAAAAAGCAAGACTTGCTTTAGCAAAACTTTCATTAGAACATGATAATTTCTTATTACTCGATGAACCAACGAACCACTTAGATATCGATAGTAAGGAAGTTCTTGAACAAGCGCTTATTGAATATGATGGAACAATTTGCTTTGTTTCACGACCGTTATTTCATTAACCAAGTGGCAACTTCTATTTTAGAAATCACTCCTGAAGGAAGTACTTTGTATTTAGGAGATTACGCTTACTATATTGAAAAGAAACAAGAGCTTGAGGCCTTAAAAACAAGAAGAAGCCACTCCTGTCGTTCAAGCAGAAGTAGCTTTAACCGATACTAAGAAAAAATTACTTGAGTTCAAAAGAAGAACAAAAACAACTTCGTACTCTAACAAGACAAGTAGAACAGTTAGAAGAAAAACTTCATCAAATCGAACAAGAAATTTCTTCCGTTCACGAAGAATTAACGTTAGAAGAAGTTTATACGAATCCTACTCGTTCTAGTGAACTTCAACAAACTTTACAAAACTTAAATGAATCATTAGAAGAAGTAATGATGGAATGGGAAGAAGCTAGCTTAGCTTTGGAAGAATTCCAAGCTTAATACTTCTCTCATCAAAACAAAAGACTTTTTCCTCGTAGCTTACGATATGTTCTGCTACTGAAGAAAAAGTCTTTTTGAATTCTTACTCATTCATCCATTGGCTTTGATAAAGATGTTGGTAAAAACCCTTGCCCTTGCAATCAGTTCTTCATGTGTTCCTTGTTCTATCACTTGTCCATCTTTCAACACTAATATTTTATCTGCATTTTGAATGGTGGAAAAGTCTGTGAGCTACTAATAAAAATCTTGTTTTACCTTCCATTAATATTTGGAAAGCTTGTTGAATTTTCAACTCTGTTCTTGTATCAATGGAAGAAGTTGCTTCATCAAGAATGAGCATCGATGGTTTTCACTTAGCATGACTCGAGCAATGGACAAGAGTTGTCGCTGTCCTTGTGAGAAGTCTTCCTTGTCGTTGAAGAGGGTGTTTCTAATCCTTGAGGTAGCTTTTTCAATCATTTTTATCTAATTGGCATTGAATTAATACTTGTTGAATTTCTTCATCTGTTGCATTCGGGTTTCTAATAATAAATTTTCTCGAATAGTCCCCTGATTGCAACCAAGTTTCTTGTAACACCATTCCAAATAATTGTCTAAGTTGCTGTCTAGTCACATATCTTTGTATGGATATGCCATCAATGGTAATAGATCCTTTATCGACTTCATAAAAATCTCATTAATACGTTAATGAGTGTACTCTTACCACTTCAGTTGGGCTCTACAATCGCAATTTTTTTCCCCAGGTTTTACTTCTAAAGAAAAATCCTCGATCAGTGATTGGTCTTTGGTAAGAAAAATGACACCTGTTCAAATAAAAACTCTCCTTTAATCATTTTCTGAGTAAATTGATTTCTTTCCTTCTTCAGACTCCATAGGCTCTTCCATCAATTCAAATACACGACTTGCACAAGCCATTGAATTTTTGAAACTCAGTCACATCACACCTGAAATTTCATTAAAAGGTTTTGTATACTGATTCGCACACGTTAAAAATGCTGCCAATTGTCCAATACTTAATTGAGATTTCAATACAAAAATGCTCCCACTAACCCTACTACGGTATATACTAAGCTATTCACAAAACGAGTTGCTGGATTCGTAATCGAAGAATAGAAAATAGCTTTTAAAGAACGGTTCGCCAAATTTTTCATTCATTATATCAAAAAGTTTTTAAAAACATCTTGACTATACGCTTGAACTACTTTTTATTCCAGTAATCGTTTCATGAGTAAAGGCTGTTTGTTCAGCTCTTAATGTTGATTGGTCATGAAATAAATGATATGTAGCAATAAAGGAGGCAACAACAAATGAAATAGGCGTTAAAAAGAAGGACAACGATTGTCATTGTTAGTTGAATACTAAACATCCAAAAATAATGTACTGATAATCGTTAAGATTCCTGTAAATAATTGAGAAAAATCCTAATAACAATCCATCTGCCATTTGTTCTGTATCAGAGATTACAATACTTTGAAGAGAACCGTGTGCTTTTATATCTAAATAACTCAGAGGCATTTTAGATAAATGAATAAAGACATCATCTCTCAATGATTTCACCATTCCATATGCAATATGATTATGACATAAACTCATCACATATTGACTCACCATACTGATTAGTGCTAGCACAAAAATCCATAATAAAGCCATTTGTCACAATCGAAAATTGTACTTCTCCAACTCCTATCATCGCATCGATCGTTTGACCGATTATTTTTGGAATCCATACACTAGATAACACACTCACCATTGCTAAAAATAGAGAAAAATAGTAAAAAGAAAACCATATGGTTTTAAATAAGGAAAATAATTTTTATACACTTCCATTTTTTCATGCTTCATACTACTGTTCCTCCTTTTGAAATTGTGAGGCCGTTATTTCTTGATAAATCGCATTTGTTTCTAGTAACTCTTCATGCGTTCCAATTCCTACGATTTTTCCTTTTTTCCATCACAATAATTTGATGAGCTTGCATCACTGAAGCCGCTCTTTGAGAGACAATAATAGTTGTTGGTTGAAATGGAGCTTTTTGCAACAGCTTTCTTCTTAAAAGCTGCATCCGTTGCATAATCTAAAGCAGAAAAACTATCATCTAATATTAAAATATCTGGCTTTCTAACAATGGCACGCGCAATCGTTAAGCGTTGTTTTTGTCCACCAGATAGATTTCTTCCTTCTTGTTCCAATACATACTCTAATTGATTTGGTTTTGTTCAACCATTTCTTTTGCTTGGCTATTTCTAAGGCTTCATATAATTCTTGAGTGGTAGCACTCTGCATTTCCCCATCTTAAATTTTCAGCAATCGTTCCTCTAAATAAAACTGCCTTTTGTGAATAATCCCTCATTTTCTGTCTTAATTCTTCTGTTGGAATAGTTTCTAGAGATTGCCCATTTATGCGAATCGTTCCACTTGTTGGTCGATAAAATTTAGGAATCAATGAAATCAGTGAAGTCTTTCCACTTCCTGTTCCACCAATAATACCTAAAGTTTCCCTTTTAGAGAGAAAGTTAAGTTTCTAATACTTCATGACCATCTCCTTCATATTTCAGAGAAACATTTTCAAATGAAAGTACAATATCTCTTCTGTTGAAGATAATCTGTCCATCTCTTCTGCAAACTCATCAGGTTGTTCAATCGTCAATATTGCTTCAATTCTCTTAGCACTCAGCAACGGAACGTGTTACTTGAACGGTTAAATTTGCTAATTTTAATAAGCTCTAATAATATTTGAGACATACAATTTACTAACGCAATGACTTGTCCCTTTGTTAAGATTCCCTGTATCACTTTTTACAGCTCCTAATTGTAATAACACAATAATCGCAATATTAATGATAATCATCGTCATTGGATTTGTTAAACTCGATAGATGGCTGACGAATTTTTGCTGACTCGCTAATACATCTGTCTCAACTTGAAAAGTATTTTTGTTCTATTTCCACTCGATTAAAAGCCCGAAGAACTCTCACTCCTGTTAAATTTTCCATTGTTTTTTTGAGTGATACGATCCATTCCTTCTTGTACTTTTTGTAAATAGGGAATCGTTTTTTTAATAAAATCGTATAAATAATGATTTGCTAAAACAGGAATTGTCACAACAAATATCCAAGCTGCTTGTACATTTACAATAAACGCACATTATCATTGCCCCTAAAACTGCAAAAGGTGAGCGAAGTAATAAGCGTAAAAATAAATTCCAACCTGTTTGAACTTGTTGAATATCACTTGTCATTTTTGTAATAAGTGAATCCGTTCCAAGTTGATCAATGGTTGAAAAATCTAATGTTGTAATTTTTCTAATAAAGCATAACGTAATTTTTAGCAAAGCCCGTCGCTGATTTAGCAGCAAAATACTGTGCAGTAATCGAAACGACTAAGCCAATAATTGCAAGAATCATTAACAAACCGCACATCATTAGAATATAGGACGGGTGATTTTGAGCAATTCCCACATCCATTAATTGCGCCATCACTAATGGCACAAATAGTTCAAAACTATCTAAACTAATTTAAATAAAGGTGCTAGCAAACTTTCTTTTTATAATAACTAGCATATTTCCATAATGTTTTCAAAAACTTACTCCTTATCCAAAAGATTTCCCAATTAAATTGTAACAAACTCTAATAAAATTGCAAATGAGGATACAAAAACTTTTTCGGGAAATAGCAAATGATGCTATTTCCCGAAAAGTCATACTTTATACGCCCTCTCATTACACCCTCGTTGAAAAGTAGAAAAATGACTTTTTCACTGTAGCACGAGTACTAGAAGCCGCCTGGCTTCTAGTACAGGAAAAATTGAGACCTAGAGCTCAATCTTTTAGCCAAGAGACCCGAAGGGGCTTCATCGTCCAAGTGCTACTACAGAAAAGTCATTTTCTACGTCAGTTCTTCTTCAATTAACTCGCAATTTGTACTGCGTTACTTGCTGCACCTTTACGAATATTATCTCCCACACACCAAATATGGAAGCTATATTTGTTGAGAAATATCACGACGAATTCTTCCAACGAACACTTCATCATGACCAGTTGCCATTAAAGGTGTTGGATATTCATTATTAGCAGGATTATCCACTACTACGACACCAGGAGCTTTTGATAAAATTTCACGAATTTCTTCTGGAGTAGTATCTTTTTCAAAAGTGACATTAATCTCTACTGAATGTGAATTCATAACAGGCACACGCACACAAGTTGCAGTAATGGCCACTGATTCATCTAACCCTAAAATTTTATGAGTTTCTTGAATCATTTTCATTTCTTCTTTTGTATAACCATTTTCTAAGAATACATCAATATGTGGTAATACATTATTATAAATTGGATGAGGATAATTTGTTGGAGCTAATCCTTTTCTCCATTCACTAAATCATTAATCCCCGCTTGTCCTGAACCAGATACTGCTTGATAAGTTGTGTGCAACTCTCTTCAAAGCCAAACGCTCATGTAGTGGTTTTTAATGGCACTACCGATTGGATTGTAGAACAGTTTGGGTTGGCGATAATTTTTCTTTCTAAAGTGGGTGCATTACACTCTGGAACTACTAAGTCAACTTTCAGGATCCATTCTCCATGCACTTGAATTATCAATGACAATCACGCCATCTTTTTCTGCGATTGGAGCAAATTTTTAATGAAGTTCCTCCACCAGCTGAGAAAAATCGCATAATCGATATCACGTTTAAAAAGAATTTTCTGTTAATTCTTCGACAACATAATCTTTTCCTCTAAATTGTAATACTTTCCCTGCTGAACGTGCAGAAGCTAATAAATATAAATTTTTCCACTGGAAGGTTACTTTCTGCTAATCTTTCAATCATTTTTGTACCTACAACACCTGTTGCACCTACAATTGCAATATTTACCATAATGAATCTCCTCTTTACTATAAGTCTATGTGATGAAAAATTATATCGAATGTTTCTAAAAATGTAAAGAAATTGTCCTTCTAACAAATACATTTGTAGCTATTCTCTATACACTTCTGTATGAATGCTTCATCCTTACAAACATTCAACGCAATCGAAATCCAATGCTTTTTGTTCATATGATATGCTTCAAACACTCCCTCTTTTGAAGGAGAGTCTCCTTTTCTTCTGGAGAAATCTTCACATTTAAAAATCAGTGCTATTTCATCACTTGTAATTCCTAATTTACTAAATGGAATTTCCATCATTAATGCATACCATTTTCCGTTTTCTTTCACATTGTATACTGTAACTGCTGATTTTTAAAGGGCATTGCTGAATAAGGCGTTATATGTTCCAATATCCAACGATTCCATTTTCTTTCAACGCTACTAACGATGTATCTACTGAATAACACCATTGAAATACCATTTCTTCCGCTTCTTGCCTTAATTGCTCTGCAATTTTACTATTTGTAGTTGGCACATCAAATAAAGAATACCGTTCATGAAACTCATCTTTTTACAATCATTTCTAAGCCTTTTTCAACAGAAGCAGTAACAATATAAAAAATAAAAATCCACCTATTTTGCTAGGAATTGTTTTCCCTTCATATTCTTTTTAAATCTGAAGTTAATATCCATTTCATTTCCTCTTTTTATCCTTATTTCTATAATTTATATTGCGCTCTAAGCTCTAATATCATATCTCGAAGTTGGGCTGCTTTTCAAAGTTTAAGTCTTTCGCTGCAGCACGCATTTCTAATTCCATCACTTCAATGGCTTCTCTTCTTTGTTGAGCAGTCATTTGTTTGAAATCAGTCTTAGGTGTTTCTTCTTTTTCAACTGCATGAGTAATCGCTATTAAATCACGAATATTTTTATGAATCGTTTTTGGAGTAATACCATGTTCTTTATTATAAGCTTCTTGAATACTTCTACGACGATTTGTTTCATCAATGGCATATTTTCATAGAATCCGTAATCTTATCAGCATACATAATCACTCGTCCGTTCGCATTTCTTGCGGCACGTCCAATTGTTTGAACTAAGGAACGTTCACTTCTTAAAAATCCTTCCTTATCCGCATCTAAAAATGGCAACAAGTGATACTTCCGGTACATCTAATCCTTCTCTTAATAAGTTAATACCGACTAATACATCAAATTCACCTAGACGTAAATTTCGAATAATTTCTGTTCTTTCTAATGTTTTAATATCACTATGAAGATATTTCACACGAATGCCGACTTCTTTTAAGTAATCGGTTAAATCTTCTGACATTTTCTTCGTTAATGTCGTAATAAATACCCGTTCATTCTTTTTCAATTCGGTCATGAATTTCTACGGATTAAGTCATCAATTTGTCCATTAATAGGTCGAACTTCAATTAATGGATCTAATAAACCTGTTGGTCTGATAATTTGTTCTGTAACGGTTGAGTATGAGCCATTTCATACGGTCCTGGAGTTGCAGAAACATAAATCATTTGTGGAATTCTTTTCTTCAAATTCTTCAAATCGTAATGGTCGATTATCCAAAGCGCTCGGTAATCGGAATCCATATTGAATTAACTGTTCTTTACGAGCTCGGTCTCCATTAAACATTCCTCTAATTTGTGACATTGTAATATGAGACTCATCAACAACATATAAGGCATCTTCTGGGAAGAAGTCTAATAAGGTATACGGTGCTTCACCTGGTTTTCTTCCGTCCATATGTCTTGAATAATTTTCAATTCCATTACAATAGCCCATTTCTAGTAACATCTCAATATCGTAGTTCGTTTCGTTGTTCTAATCGTTGTGCTTCTAATAATTGGTTATTTTCTCTAATTCTTCTAAACGTTCTTTCAATTCAGCTTTAATCGTAGAAACTGCTCGACTAATTTCATCTTCATTCGACACAGAAGTGAGCGGCTGGGAAAAATCGGTACATGTTCTACGGTAGCTTTCACTTCTCCTGTTAAAACATCAATTTCTTTTTAACGCTTCAATTTCATCACCAAAAATTCTACACGAATGGCAGAAGAATCGTGACCTGGCGGGAAAAATATCTACAATATCTCCTCTTACACGAAAAACTACCTCTTCGAAAATCAATATCATTTCGCTCAAATTGCATTTCTACTAATCGAGTAAGTAGCTGATTACGTTCTACTTCCATTCCTTCTCGTAAAGATAAAACATGCTCTCGATAATTTTCTGGATTTACTAATCCATAAATACATGACACAGAAGCCACAACAATGACATCTCTTCTTTCAAGCAAAGCACTTGTAGCAGAGTGGCGTAATTTATCAATTTCATCATTGACGCTAGATTCTTTTTCAATATACGTATCACTTGAAGAAACATAGGCTTCAGGTTGGTAATAATCATAATAAGACACAAAAATATTCCACGGCATTATTCGGAAAGAATTCTTTTTAATTCTCCATACAACTGGCTCCGCTAATGTTTTTGTTGTGAGCTAATACTAACGTTGGCTTATTCACTTCTTTAATAACATTAGCTATTGTAAAAAGTTTTACCCGTCCCAGTTGCTCCTAATAAGGTTTGTTCATGTTTTCCTTCTAAAAATTCCAGAGACTAATTCTTTAATCGCTTGTGGTTGATCTCCCTGCGGTTGATAGAGAATGCAGTTCAAAATGATCCATTCTTCCATCCTTTTTCAATATTCCTAAATAGTATAGCATGCTCGAAGTAGAAAAACAAACAAGAGTGAATTATCAAAATATCGATTCTTCAATGACAGAAAAGTCCTCCAAATCCACTTACTTTATATACTATTTCATCGCAAGACTTGCATTTTTATAAGGACTTTTGTATAATAATTCCTGTTGGAGACAACTGATCAGTGATTATATAAATGTAAGAAAGAGGGGTGAACCCATTGCCAAAATATCGCATCACAAATCAAACGTGTTCGTACAAACAAAAAGTCAACACTAGCAAACAACTCACAAACTTCTGCTATGCGTACAGCTATCAAAAATTTGAAGCTGCAGTAGCTGAAGGTGCTGAAAATGCTGAAGAATTATTACGTGCTGCTCACAAAGCAATCGACGGAGCTGCTTCTAAAAGGATTAATCCACAAAAACAAAAGCTTCTCGTGATAAATCACGTCTTGCTTCAAAAATTAAGCAAATAATAAAAAGCCTGAGAAATGATTCTCGGGCCTGTACTTTTTTATTTACATTTCAACCTGTTTGCTATGCACTCTTTTGACAAAACTTCAAAAATAAATGTTTCTAATTGTAACTCTTTTATTCCAAGTCCTGTTTTCAATGCATACTCTGTTTCTACTAATGAACGATACGCTGCTTCTAATAAAGCAATCGAAAATTTTCTAGATTGTCCTAGAGCAAGTTTTATACGGTATGGGTGAATCCCTAATACCTTTGCATCCTCAGGCTCAGTGATAGCCTTCTTTTTGTAAGTAGCTTTACTTGTAATAATAAGCGAAATTGCCCTAATAATATGGCATTCATTTTTAATCGGGTCTTCTTTTTGTAATAATAAATCTCGATAAATTTCAATTGCCACTCTACTATCTTTTCGAAGAACAGCTTCTCCTAGTTCAAAAAAATATTTTTGTTCTAAACTTTTGGAACTAATGTTGCCACTAAGTCACTATCAATCACTTTCGTATCCATTGCAGATAAGATTAACTTATCAATTTCTCTCATCGCATCGGTTAGAGAATAGTGTAATTTTTCTAAAAAAATAACTGTAATACAGATATTTCCATCGAAACGCCCTGTTCTTGTAATTTATGTTGGACCATCGCTCTTACATCTTTTTCTTCTAATGAAGAAGCATCTAATAAGACTGCTACTTTTTAATTGCTTCACAATTTTTACGAGAGTCTAACTTTTCATATGGTGCAAAAAATACAACGACAGAAGAGTCTAATGGATTTTCTAAATAAAACTGCAACCTTTCAAGTTGATGATCGATTTTTGCTTTTTCTTTTCACCTGTTAAAAATAGGGCTTGTCAATCATCACTAAACGTCTATCTCCAAAAATGGGACAGATTCTGCATCCTCAATGGCTGTTTGGACAGAGATTTCTTCCATATTAAATCGAGCAACATTTAATTCTTGATCTTCAGGAGCCACTACGGATTCTAAAAAATACTTGTCTTGCCCAGTTTTGTAGATAATCTTCTTTTCCTTGAACAATATAAATGGGCGACAATTTCCCCGATTTAATTTCTTCTATGAAATTCCATTCATGACTCCCCTTTCTCTTAGTCTAGTGTATCGTGAAGTGTGCTTTTTGTCCATGGTTTCACTCGTCTTTATGACTTTTATCGTACGGAATTTTTGAACACCATTTTTGCTTCCAATGTACTGCTCCATCTTCTTGGGATATCCATATATGTGAAACTTGTTGTTCTAACTGATCTAAGAAGCGTGAACTAATATTCGACTTAACAATCCCATTTCCTTTTTCTAAAATTAAACTTTTCGTTTGCATTTGTGTAAATCCATTTATTTTTGCTATTTCTTCTGCGTTTTTCTTTGAAGCAATTACAAAGTCAACTTTATCGGGTAAAGTTTTTCATCTTATCTTCTACTATGAGTATTTGTTCTCCATGGATTGTAAAAATAGAATTTCGAACATCTTTCTTACTGCTATTGGCTGGAATTAATTCCCATTTCACCCCAGAAAGTAACTCCATTTCTCCCTAAATCATGACTTTTTACAGAAATATCCCACTTACTATCTTCACTTTTTCAGACGGATTTTTAGAAACGACTATCTCACCTACTGAAAAGTCTTGTATGAACTCTTTCAAATCATCACAATTTTCCACAGTAGCATTTGTTAGTACAATAGAATCCAACTGAGAAACTCCCTCTACTAAAAATATTATTCGTAACTGTTTTAGAAAAAGATTGTTTACGAAGGGCATTACCTCCTCTCAATACTAATGTGGCATGATTGAATCCTTTTGGAATATACAATACTGAAACTTGCGAACCCGTACTCAAAAAGATGATTTGCTCATGTAGATGATAAGGAATGCTAAATGTAATCATACAAGAACAAAAACGCAAAAACGATACTAGAATAAGGACGAAACCAAGATTTTTCATAACAAACAAGAGCTACATAAAGAGTACCCCAATACAACATCCAAGCTACTGTTGACCATGTTCCAAAATGTAAATCATAAAAATAAAAGTTGCTCACAAAAAGAAAAGATTTGATTCAATCCATTTAATAACGTATCTAAAAAGAAAACTATACCATTAGAAATCCACACCCAATCGAACACTACTGCTAAAGAATAGAACAAAAATTCCTGGAATAAGGATGCTTTCAAACAACAAAACCACTAACCCAGCTAATAATACACTTAAAAATATTCCATGTATAGTGACAAATCAATGGCAAGGGCAATGATAGGCGTCAAAAAGCAATACAAATTGTTTTCTTCCATTTTCCTTGAAGATTATGTTCGACAAAAATAACTCGTCAATAATAAAAATAGCAGTTAATCCATAACTGAGTTGAAAAGCTACATTTTTCAATGATACTTGTTCGATAAAAACAGTGACAGCAAAAATATGATTCCCAAACAATCCTCTGTTGTCAGTTTCCAATGAAACTTTTTAGACATTTGCGCTAAAACATACATTAAAAATGGCTCGTGTACCACTAATATTCCAATGAATAAAGTAACCATAAATGACTAATCCAATGATGATGACAGCAACACTTGTTTCTCGAGAAATTTTCCATTTCCATAATACTTTTTTCAAACATATGAATCAATAATGTAATATGAAGTCCTGAAATAGCTAAAACATGCATGATGCCGAGTCTTTTATAATGCCCTATCACTGTTGCATCCGCATCTTTCGTTTTTCCAAACAGTAATAATAAAGCATATGTACGGACAAAACTTTCTGGCTGTTTATAAATTTTTAAATAAAACTTTCTACGCCAATTTTGAAAGAGCGACATCCATGAAGAAGCATTTGCCATTTGTTTAAAAACCTCTGACTTCAAACACACGCAAAATCCCAATACTACGATAGTAACTAGGTGCATTAAAAATCCCTCTATTTTTGAGGTTCATTCACCTGTTTACTCTTTCCTATTACGGATAAAGTGAGATTTGCCTCTCTTCTTCAAATAAGGCTCTCTCTTTTTCAGAATGCATTTTTATATTGGAACAACACTTGGTGTTTAGAAGAAGTTAACTCTAATTCAGCAATTCCCATTACAAAGTCTCCATTAATTTTCAAATCATCTCAGTTTAATCTGATGATTCCGGACAACTCACCTTCAGGAACAACTGTAGGATGATAGACTTGATAAGAACGTAATCCAACAGAAACAAGTAAAATAACTACCCAGAATAGTTGTTGTTTAGATTGAAAATGAAGGAGGAACGTCCATATTCCTATCAAAAACATAAATCCCTTTTTAAAAAGTGAAGATTCAGAAAAATTAAACTTCCTAATATAATTTCTAAGACCGTTATCCAAATCCACTTCTTCATTGGAAAGTCACTTGGCTTTCAATTGCTTCTAAAGCTTTCTTTCCAATTCCTTTCACTTGTAATAAGTCTTCTTTTTGTACGAAACGGTCCATGTTCTTTTTCGATATTGTAAAAATGGCTTCTGCTTTTTCTTTCCGATTCCTTTATCGTTTGTAATTCTTCCAAAGTTGCCACATAATATTGACCGTTCCTTGTTTTTGAATGAGATGGATTTGTACTAGACGAACTTCCTTTTCCAGAATTTTTCCTCTGTTACCTCACCTTCCTGTTTAGAACGTAAATTAGGGACAACAATTTGCATTTGATCGGTAATTTTTGTGCTAAATTAATTTTTGTTTGATCTGCCTCCTCCGTAAAACCTCCTGCCTTTTTAATCACTTCTTGTAAGCGGCTCTCACAAGAAAACTCATACCTCGGGCCTTAGAACTTCTCCTTTAATATCCACATAACAATTTTGTGGCATCATCGTAGTTGTTTCTTCCACTCTTGTTGTATTCACAGCATTCGTTACCATTACTTTTTCTTTTCGTAGATGAAGCCATCATCCCTCTTCCTATAAGAATAATAACGATAACTACTAACACACCACCAATGATTGACAGAATCTTTTTATATTCCATCAACCACCTTTTCACTTGCATAAAAATAAAACATCATTTTTCCCTCCTCTATCTATAGATACGAAAATGACGTTTTGTATTTTTATTTTTCTAAAAATTTTACTGCATCTTCAAAAATTTTTTTACAGGATAAACTTGAATATTGGATTTTATCTTTTTCAGCGGTTCGTTTGGCTTCCTCATAATTTGATAAAATATTAGGATTTTTCTCTCATTTCATCTGTAATTTCATCATCTGGTGCTAGGAAAATAGTTGCTCCTGAACGAACTGCTGCCACTAATTTCTTATCTACTCCACCAATTCGTCCAACTTCTCCTTTTTCATTCATTGTGCCAGTACCAGCCACAATTCTCCTTTGTTTTAAATTTTTATCCGTTAACTGGTTATAAATTTCTAATGTAAACATCAAACCTGCCGATGGTCCCATCTAACCCCATGTGGATCAAAAAATCTACTTTAGGAGATTCATGAAGTTTCGAATGCGTCACTAATTGAATTCCTAACATTGGTTTTCCTGTATCAGGATTTTCTACTAAGACTCCTGTTTTTCAATGACCTCTTGATTACGATTGATTTCAATCGTGACACTATCACCGATTTTTAGAACTAATGGCTTGAATCATTTCTTGCGCGGATGAAAAATGATACTCCATCCACTTTTGTCACAATATCTCCTACTTGAATCTTCTCTTTAAAATCAGATTCAGGAACTACAGTCATTACATATACACCTAAAAATTCTTCTTCAACAGTTTTTCCAGCTGCCTTATACGCTACTGAAACGGCTGCATTTCTAGCTTGTTGCATATAATATTCCTGGATTTTATTGTACTCCTTACTAGGAGTTGTGCCATAAACTTTTTCCTTTGGAATCATCTCAACATGAGGAAGCAATGTTTGAAGTGCTAATAAAGGGGTTGCTTGTTGTGACAATACCGTCATTACTCGAAAAAGACCCTTCCTTCTTCTCATTAACTCCTTCAATAGTAATAAAATCCTCGACTTTTTCAGCACTGCCCGGCATTTCTAATACATAAGGTAAAAGGATAAAATGCAATTATTCCTAAAATTAATAAACTAACGAGCGCTATAATAAACGTTCGTAAAGAAAATTTCTTCATATTTACTCACTTCTTTCTTGAAGCTTCATTTGTTGCCACTCTTGTCCTGCGTATCTTTTTCAGTATTTCTGCTACAGACTCTGGAACAAAAGACTCAAATTCTCCACCAAATTTAGCTAATTCTTTAACCATTGTTGAACTGACATATTCATAAGCTGGTTCACTCACGAGTATGACAGTTTCCATATTTTCATCTAATCGATGATTATGATAAGCTAACGTCTTTTCTAATTCTAAATCTTGACTATTACGAACCCTCGTAAAAGAACAGTTGCTCCTAATTGTTTCGCAGCTTTCAACCGTTAATCCTCCATCTTGTACAACAACACTGAACATTATTCCAGTTTGACACAGATTCTTGCACCGTTTGAACTCTCTCTTCTTTTGTTAACGTATACTGCTTTTGGTGATTATGAAATTAACACAATCACTTCATCAAACAATACTGTCGCACGTTGTATTAAATGAAGATGACCCTTTGTAATAGGATCAAAAACTTCCTGCATAAATTGCTTTTACCATACAAAAACTCCTATTCATATTCAAAGAAAATTAACGCTGTAATTCCATACTCTACTCGTTTCCACTGAGTAAAATGTCCAATTTTTTTCTGGTAATTGTACTGCTTTTATCTACTTCAGCGACAACTACAGCATCTTCTGCTACTAATGATAATTTTTCCAATTGTTCAATATCATTGATAATTTCTTGCAGGCGATACGGTGGATCCATAAACACTAACGAAACAGGTTTAAACTCTTTTATTTGTAGTTAATGTTTTTAATCCATGCTTCACATTTTTGTTTCAATAATGTAAATTGATTTGGACTCTTTGTAATTTCAATATTTTGTTCAATGGTTTGAATCGCTTGTCGATTGTTTTCAAATAAAAAGGCATGATCCATTCCTCTAGAAACAGCTTCAATGGCAACTCCTCCACTACCTGCATACATATCCAACATAACACCACCATCAAAATATCCTCCTAAAAATATTGAATAAAGGCTTCTTTAATTTTTATCCGTTGTTGGTCTTGTGTTCTTTCCTGGAACAGCTCGAAGATGTCTTCCACCAAATTCGCCAGAAATAATTCTCATCTGTGTTCCTCCTTTAATATGATTCTCCTTATTATAAACTTTCAAAAAGAATAACAACTCACAATAAGCAGAAGAAATCTTTGCAAAAGTCACTCACTTGTAAAATAACCATTTAAGCCTCTCGAATTCGATGGGTTATCTAGGATTATGGGAAAGTTTAAATAATCATCATTTTTAATTAGGTCGAATTCGACCGAATTAAATCTGAAGTAATTGCCAATTCTTTTCAAATTATTTCTAGAAAAAGTCATGACTACCTGTCTAAAGGGTAGTCATGACTTTTACATACACATTACACTTCTGTAACCAATGCTTGTTTTTTTCTAATTCAATTTCCTCACGTAATTCTGGTAAGATTTTTGTAAAATCCATTCGAACTTCATGGCGAGGAGATACTTCAACTTTTCGAACAAAGTGAAATTTGCTAACTTTATCCATAACACTTTCCACTTCTTCTTCATTGACATACAAGTAAATATATTTTAGACGTTTAGAAATATATTGAATATTGCCGAAACGTTTTAATTGTTTAATGGGTTTTTAATGTATGAGCCATACAATAATCGCTCTTCTTTCTACTTGTTCCATGTTTACTCCTCTCTTTATTATTTTTACGAATTGTTAATAGTAAATCACTGACATCAATCATATCTTGTTCTTTAACAGCAATCGTTTCTACAACACCATCAAATGGTGCTTGAATCGTTGTTTCCATCTTCATCGCTTCTGTCACAAGTAACACTTGTCCTTTACGAACCGCTTCACCTTTTGTTACAAATACTTTTTAGAACACTACCTGGCATTGTTGCCCTCAATTTGTCCAAAAGTCATTCGCATCTGCTTTTTGACGTTTAACAGTTGTCGTTGTTGCACTCGCATCATGCACAATAATTTCTCAGCTTTGTCCATTGAATCGATAGAACATAATACGATTTCCATCTTGGTCTGGTTCCCCAATTTGTACTAATGTAATCATAAAGACTTTACCTGGAGCATATTCCATTTGAATCGTCTCACCCATACGCATTCCATAGAAGAATGTCTGCGTATCTAATTTACTTAAATCTCCATATAGTTCTTTTCTCTCTTGGTATTCCTTTATACACTTTTGGATACATGAGATAACTTAGTACTTGTTGGTCTTTTGGCTTATGCCCAAGTAGAGTTTTCTAATTCTTTACAAACTTCTTCAAAATCTACTTCAGGAGCTAATAATCCTGGGCGAACAGTAATTGGCTCAATCTCTTTTAATACAACTTTTTGAAGTTTTTCATTAAAGCCTCCAACCGGTTGACCTAAATCTCCTCAAAGAATTGAATCACTGATTCAGGGAAAGACAGAGTTAATCCTTTTTCATAAATGTTTTTCTTCATTGAGTTCATTTTGAATACAGAATAGTGCCATATCTCCCACTACTTTAGAAGAAGGAGTTACTTTAATAATATCTCCAACAATTGGTTTTACACGGTGATACATTTCTTTTACTTCTTCGAAACGTTCCCCTAAACCAACTGATTTGGCTTGTTGGTATAAATTCGCATATTGTCCTCCAGGCATTTCATGATAGTAAACTTCTGGACTTGGAGAAACTTGTGCTTGATCAAATGCATGATAAGATTTTACGAATCGTTCCCCAATAACGGTTTAATCTTGTTACATTTTCCATCTCTAATTCAGGTTGGCGACTTGTACCTTCTAATCCATAGTATAAAGTTTCCATACTTGGATTAGATGTTCCACCTGCTAACGCACTAAAAGGCTACATCGACTACATCCACTCCAGCATCAATCGCTGTTGCTAATGTTAAAATACCATTTCCACTTGTATCATGAGTGTGTAAATGAATTGGAATGTCCACTGATTCTTTTAACGTTGTGATCAATTGTTTGGCTGCTTGAGGTTTCAATAATCCCTGCCATATCTTTAATGGCAATCATATGTGCACCCCTTTTTCTAAATCTTTCGCAAATTGTTTATAATATTCTAATGTATATTTTGTTTGCATTGGATTTAATAGATCGCCTGTATAACAGATGGCCGCTTCTGCAATTTTTCCTGCTTCACGAACGGCTTGAATACTCACTTCCATTTGAGGTAACCAGTTTAAACTGTCAAAAATTCTGAACACATCAATTCCTGTTGCTGCCGTTTCTAAAATGAACGAACGAATCACAGAATCTGGATAATTGGAATATCCTACTGCATTAGAACCACGCAATAACATTTGTAACAGCGTATTTGGCATTGCTTTACGGATTTTTCTAATCGATTCCATGGATTTTCTGTTAAGAATCGATAAGCTGTATCAAACGTTGCTCCACCCCAGACTTCTGCTGAAAATAACTGAGGCACTGCTGCTTCATATTGCTGAGCCGCTTGAATCAAATCGATTGAACGCATTCTTGTAGCCATCAAACTTTTGATGCGCATCTCTAAAAACTTGTATCCGTTAAAAGAACTTTTTCTTGCTCCAATACCCATTTAGAAACTGCATCCGCACCTTTTTCATCCAGTAACTGCTTAGCCGTTATTTCTGGTTTTGAAACAGGCTTCAATGTTTCGATATAAGTTGGTCTCTCGAATGCCTTTGTTTCTTGTGGGATTCCTGGATACCCATTTACAGTAATTTCAGAAATATATTTTAAAAATTTTATTTCCACGATTACTTTCCTTTGGAAACTTAAACAATTCAGGTGTTGTATCAATAAACGTTGTTTTAGCGGTTCCAGTTAAGAAATCTTCGTGATGGATTACATTTTTAAAAAATGGAATATTTGTCTTCACTCCACGAATTCTAAACTCTTTTAATGCACGTTGCATCGTTGTAACTGCTTGAGAAAAATCACGACCATATGTACAAACTTTTACTAAGAGTGAATCAAAATATGGCGTTACCACACTTTCCTTGGAACGCATTTCCCGCATCTAAACGAATACCCAAACCACCGGGTGAACGATACGTATTAATTTTTACCAGTATCTGGTAAGAAGTTATTTTCAGGATTTTCAGTTGTAATACGGCATTGAATAGCAGCACCACTAAATGTTAAGTTTTTCTTGTGTAGGGAATGCCAATTTCTTGATGTAAATCCATTCCTTGTGCAATTTTTAATTGTGCTTGAACAATATCAATTCCTGTAATCAATTCTGTAATGGTATGCTCTACTTGATTCTTGGATTCACTTCAATAAAGTAAAATTGATTTCCATCTAATAAAAATTCAACCGTTCCTGCATTGACATACCCAATTTCTTTCATAAAATCTAGCTGCGGCATTACAAATTTTTAAACGCATTTCTCTGAAAGAGAAACACATGGAGCTACTTCAATCACTTTCTGGTGTCGTCTTTGAACAGAACAATCACGTTCGAATAAATGAACAACATTTCCATGTTTATCTCCTAAAATTTGTACTTCAATATGTTGTGGATTTTCAATATTTTTCCACATAACATTCTCCAGCACCAAAGGCTTTAATCGCTTCTCCGACGGCACGATCATAACTATCTTGAACATCTTCCTTACGATAAACAACACGCATTCCACGACCGCCACCACCAAGTGCAGCTTTAATCATAATCGGATAGCCAAATTGTTCTCCAAAACTCATAAATTTCTTGAACAGAAGACACTGTCCCTTCTGTCCCAGGAATCGATTGTAACCCTGCCTTATGCGCCGCAGTTTTTGCTTTTAATTTATCTCCTAAAATATCTAAATGACTCTAAACGAGGCCCAACAAAATGTTAGTCCCGCTTCTTGACATTTTCTAGCAAAATCAATGTTCTCAGATAAAAAAACCATAACCAGGATGAACAGCATCTGCTCCAGACTCCTTAGCAATACGAATAATGTCATCCATATCTAGATAGGCTTCTGTCGGTTTCTTCCCTCACCTACTAAATACGCTTTCATCAGCTTTGAAACGGTGCAATGAATGATCATCTTCTTTGGCAAAAATACCAACCGTTTCAATCCCTAATTCCGAAAGCGGCACGAAATACACGAATCGCAATTTCTCCACGATTAGCCACCAGTAATTTCTTCATGCTCTTCCTCCTTTTCATCTACCAATTCTTTCTTTTCATCTAAAAATTTCTTCTTGAGAACTGTCATCTTTTTATCTTCCTCAAGTTTGAACTCATTCATTCTAATTTTATTTTTAACTTCTTCAAGGTATTCTTTATCATATTTCAGTGCAAATAGAACCATTCCTATCGCAATACTTGAAACAATCAAACTAGAACCACCATAACTTAAAAATGGTAACGGAACCCCAGTAATCGGAGCAAGACCTAGTAGCGCTCCAATATTAACACTACTTTGTACTAATAAAAATTCCAACACCTAAACAAATATATCTAGCAAAAGAAGATCGGCAAGATAAAGCCTTCCAAATGATATAGATGATTAGGAAAAATAGAAAAAAATTAGCTACCAGCCATACCATAAAAATCCTAATTCCTCTCAACAATTGCTAAGATAAAATCGGTATGTGCTTCTGGTAAAAATCCTGTTTTTGAATAGACGTAGCTAGTCCTGTTCCAGACAATCCCCTCTTACTAAAGCTAAGAATCCTTGGATGGATTGATAACCTACACCACTCTGTATCATCCCAAGGATTTATGGAATGAAAGGAATCGCCCAACTTGATACGATTTAATAAATGGCACATATTGAATAATCGAAATTGGTAAAAAATGTAAACAAATACCCTAATACAAAAAGTCCTCCAGAAATCCCAAGAGCTCGCTTAGAATATCCAGTCGTCAAGGCTAGTAGCCACATCATCAATGTAATAATCATTACGGTTCCAAAGTCTGGTTGAATTAACACTAACAGATTCACTAAAACCATCATTCCTATTGGAACTCTATATAATAATTTCCAATCTTGCGTGTCCTTATATTTGCTATAATAAAAAGCACTCGCCCTAAATTAAAATTACTTTGGAAAATTCAGAAGGTTGCAAATTAAAGAATCGCAAATTAATCCAACTTCTTGCCCCTTTAATTCCAGTTTGTGTTAAAACAAAGATAAGAAGAAGAATTAACATTCCATAAGAAATTTGTAAAAGTCTTTCCTTAAAAAAAGAAACTTCTTCCAAAATTAGCAATAACGATTGCCAGAATGAACCCCAAAACTAGAAAGGCTAACTGACGATATAAAAAAATATTCTGAATTTCCTAGTGTAGCCAATGAAAAAAATAACTACTAGCACTATATACCATCACCACACCAAAAATAGATAACACAATAAAGATCATTAATATAATGATATCAACTTGGAAAAACTTTTTAGTTTATCTTTTTATTTTCAAAATAATAAACCTCTAACTTTCTTTTTAAGATTGCCAATTTTTCTCATATACATCACTATATACTTCATTTAAGGCGTATTCTAAATCTGCCATCAATTGGTGACCATCATTTTCTTCCACACACCAATCGCTACAGCAAATTCCACTTGTTTAGATAAACCAAACAATTGCGTGTCAACTACTTCTTCAAATGCAGGACATTTTGCAATACATAGATGACTTTTTGTTGATGAATTAATTGGTAAATTTTATTAGCATTTTCTTTTAATTGCTCAAGGGCAAAATTTTGTTTTAAATCTGACATTGTCTATCTCCTTTTGAATAAAATAACTCAAAAATGATTATACCACAAAGCATATGTTGAACTAAAGAATGATGAGAAAAATTTAATAGATGGGACGAACAAATAGAAATGAAAAACAAAAATAACACCGTTCACGATTTTGGTCGATTGAGCGATGTTATTTTATCATAATTAGCCACCGTCTTTTCAATAGGCTACATCAGAGTCGAGTTGCTGCTCGGCTCTTTTGAGTTTTACTATATCAAAAAATGAATTCTATCCTATTAAAACTACCTGCGACTAATTGACAGCTATCATCCCACAAAAATAGTCGCCTCATTCCTAAGAAATCGGCGACTCCATCCTATCTACTATTGTAAATCTTTTGAGTTTGTCATAATCGCATCAATTAAACCATATTCTAATGCTTCTTGAGCTGTCATATAGTTATCACGATCTGTGTCTTTCTCAATTGTTTTAATTTTTGACCCGTTTGTTTTTGCTAAAATCGAATTTAAACGTTCACGTGTTTTTAAAATTTGACGAGCAACAATTTCGATTTCTGTTGCTTGTCCTTGTGCTCCCCTAAAGGTTGGTGAATTAAAAATTTCAGCATTCGGTAATGCATAACGTTTACCTTTTGTACCAGCTGTTAATAAGAATGAACCCATTGAAGCAGCTAAGCCCATCGCAATTGTTTGAACATCTGCTTTAATAAAAATTCATTGTGTCATAAATGGCTAGTCCTGCTGTAACACTTCCACCTGGAGAGTTAATATACATATAAATATCTTTCTCAGGGTCTTGTGCATCTAGGAATAATAATTGCGCAATAATTGCATTTGCCATATCATCGTGAATTGGTCCACTTACCATAATAATACGGTCTTTTAATAATCTTGAGTAAATATCATACGCACGTTCACCGCGTGATGATTGTTCAATAACTGTAGGAATTAAATTCATGTTGAATCCTCCATCTCTCTTTAAATTTCATTTTCAATATCAGTGTAACGAATTTGTCAATAAAGGTCAAAGAAATTGCCTATCGAATAAAATCAAAAAAATCTTTTGCCAAACTTCTCCAGAAAAATACTGAGAACGGATTTCCACCGCCACCAAGAACACTGTAACCAATCATAAGCCCTACTATAAATAATAAAAAAGCTAATCCTAAAAATAGAGCTGATACGAATGAGCACAATCAGTAAAAACGGCTGACTATTATAAAACTGTTCTAATCTCTTAAACATGCTCTCACCTCTTACGACTTACGAAGTGCTTCATCATCAAAAAAATATTCGCTGTTGGATTCATCACAACACGCTTCGAAGAGAATAAACGTTTAAATCCATCAAACAACCCACGTTCTCTCTAATGCGATCTAATAATACGCCCGTACCAATAGCGACACTTTCCAATGGATTATCTGCTAAAAAGACTGGAACTTGTAGTCGGTCAGATAACATACGATCAATGCCATGAATTAAAAGCACCGCCACCTGTTACTACAATTCCTCGTTCAATAATATCTCCTGCTAATTCCGGCGGAGTATCTTCTAATACAAGACGAGTTTCTTCGCAAATCGTATCTAAAATTTCTTTTTAAGCAATGGTAAATTTCATTTGTATAAATCGTTACCGTCTTCGGAAGACCTGTTGTCATATCACGACCTTTGACAATCATATCCGATTCAATTTCCACTTCAATCGCAGAACCTAAATCCATCTTAATTGCCTCAGCAGTTCTTTCGCCAATAATTAACTGATATTCTTCCTTAATATAGTCCATAATTTGATGATCCATATCATCACCAGCTAATTTAATCGAACGACTGGATACTGTTGCCCCCATAGAAAGCACTGCAATATCACTTGTTCCTCCACCAATATCCACAATCATATTGCCTGAAGGCGAGAAAAATATCTAATCCCACTCCAACAGCTGCAACTTTTGGTTCTTCTTCTAAATAAATCGAATGTCCACCACACTTTAATTGCCGCTTGAATAATAGCCTTTTGCTCCACTGTCGTTACATTTGTAGGCGTACAAATTAAAAATATCCAGTTTTTGGAAAAATGTATTCAAATGTAATTTATGAATAAACATCTCTAATAATTGTTCCGTTACTGCAATGTCTGCAATAACCCCACCCTTTAATGGATGAACAATGGAAATATCTCTTGGTGTTCTACCCTAACATACGGTAGGCTTTTTCACCCACTGCAATTACTGTATTTGTTTTATCATCAACAGCAACTAGTGATGGTTCATTTAAGATGATGCCACGGTCTTTTAAATAGATTAAAAATATTCGCAGTTCCTAAATCAATTCCAATATCTCTTGCCATAGGTCTCCCTTTTCTTATTCTAGTCATTTTATTTCATATTCTGTCTTATTATCTATGTCGCAAATCTGTCTATACATCTTCATCCATAGTCACTAAGCATTATATCACACTTTTGATTGCTGGACTATTTTTGTGGTGAAAATACCGGAAAATTTTGTCAAACACAAGTGACAATATCTCAATTAAACACATGTAAAAATGTCCAACTTATACGTCATTTAATGTTACAATAGTTTTGACTAACTTAAAAAGCACGCATTTTTCAAAATAAACAAAGGCTCTAAAAAATGTTGTCGTAACAACATTTTTAGAGCCTCTTTACTTTTGTAAAGTGTCAAAGAGCAAACCAACAGAATTTGTCGAACACTCTCTTTCGTTAGCATTCTTTTTCAACAGGTGGTAGCATCGATAAAGCTACTCTTCCTTTTTCATGTCGATTTCAATGACCCATACGGTTACAATATCACCTACTGCAACGACATCACTTGGATGTTTCACGAATCCTTTTTCATTCTTGAGATATGGACTAAGCCATCTTGTTTTACTCCGATATCCACGAACGCTCCAAAATCGACTACATTACGAATCGTTCCTTTGTAATTCCATTCCGACTTGAATGTCTTCCATAGATAATACATCGCTTCTTAAAATCGGTGGATCCACTTCCTCACGAGGATCTCTTCCTGGTTTTTGTTAATCCTGCGAAAAATTAATTCTAAAGTTTCAAGTCCAATTCCTAGTTCGTCAGATAATGACTTTTTATCTAGAGCAGACAGTGCTTGTTCTACTTTTTCCGTTCCAATTTCAACTTTTTGTTGCTTGAATTTTTCTAAAATCTTTTCTGCAAATTCATAAGACTCTGGGTGAATATCTGTTCCATCCAATGGATTTTTCCCATCCACAATTCTTAAAAATCCAACTGCTTGTTCAAAAGCTTTCGGTCCTAAGCGAGGAACTTTTTCAATTGAGAACGATTCGTGAATTTTTCCATTTTCATCACGATAAGCCACTACATTTGCTGCAGTTGTTTTTGTTAGTCCTGCAATATGTTCTAACAACGCAGCACTTGCTGTATTGACATTAACACCAACTTTATTCACGGCTGTTTCGACAACAATATCTAGCCTTGCATCTAATTGTTTTTGACTCACATCATGTTGATATTGCCCTACCCCTACTGCTTTTTGGATCGATTTTCACTAATTCTGCTAATGGATCTTGCAGGCGACGAGCAATACTTACCGCAGAACGTTCTTCTACTTGATAATCTGGGAATTCTTTTTCGTGCAATCTCACTAGCTGAATAAACAGATGCTCCTGCTTCACTGACAATCGTGTAATAAATTTTACGATTCATCCCCTTAATCTGTTCACTCACGAATGCTTCCGATTCACGGCTTGCAGTCCCGTTTCCAATAGCGACTAAAGTGACCTGATAATCTTCCAATAATTTCTTGAATGTTGTTCCTGCTTGAGCACGCTTAAAGTCACTGGCTCCTTGGTGCGGATAGATGACTGCTTTGTCCAACACTTTCCCGTTTCATCAATAATGGCTAATTTACAACCTGTTCGATAAGCAGGGTCTAATCCAAGAATCACATGGCCTTTCATCGGAGCTTGTAATAACAGATTTTGTAAATTTTCTCCAAAAATCTCAATCGCTTGAGTTTGAGCTTTTTCTGTTAATTCAGAACGAATTTCACGTTCAATCGCAGGTGCAATGAAACGTTTATAACTATCCTCAATTGCCGCTTTCACATATGGAGCAGATGGAGAATTCGTATTCGAAATTTCTTTCTTCATCATTTTTCTAGTGGAATTGTTTCATCTACTTCCAAACTAACTTTTTAACACACCTTCTTTTTCAGCACGATTCACTGCTAAAATTCGATGTGGCACAATTGTTTTCACAAGTTCTTGATACTCGTAATACATTTCATAAACGTGTTTTTTCATCTTTTTCTTCGTCTTTCAAAACTTGTCACAAGCATAGCTTTTTGAACCGTGTATTCACGAAGTAATTTTCTATACTGAGCATTATCGGAAATTTTTCAGCAATAATTTCTAATGCACCATTTATGACATCTTCTGCTGTAAAGATTTCCTTTTCTTCGTTAATGAATGCTGTGGCTTTTGCTTCAACTTCTTCAGAAGTGCAAGCTAATAAAAATTCAGCTAACGGTTCTAACCCTGCTTCTTTTCGCAATCGTTGCTTTCGTACGTTTCTTTTTGCTTAAATGGACGATAAATATCTTCCAATGCTGTTAGTGTTTTAGCTTTCATTAATTCAGATAAAAATATCATCTGTTAATTTTTCTTGTTCATCAATTAATCGAATAACTTCGTCTTTTTCTTTTTCTCAAAATTCACTAAATAACGATATCTTTCTTCAATTTCACGAATTTGAACTTCATCCAAACTTCCAGTTTGATCTTTTACGATAACGTGCAATAAAAAGGAACGGTGTTGCCATCTTCTAATAAGGCTAATACTGTATCAATTTGCTTTTGGCGAATATTGCGTTAATTCTTGCGTTACAATATCCAACGCACGTTGTTCAATGGTTAATTCTGTTTGTGTCATCATAGACCTCCTATCAATTTTATCCTAACACAAAATAAAATCCTTTAAAAGATTTTATAGACATAACTTTACTCAATCTCATTTCTTTTTAAAAATTTACCGTGAAAAAATATTTTTCGAGAATTTTTCGTATATAGAAGATGAAGACTGAATACTTCAAAATAAAAATTAAGGGATGATAAAAAAATGGTAGAACGTATCAAAGATGCAAGACCGATGATGGATTTAATGGCAAAGAAAAATTTTTAGTAATCCTGAAATCACAGCACAGTTTATAAAGGGATATCCTAGATCTTACCTGTCCACCATGTCAAAATACTTGATGGAACCCAAATACACAATCATCAATTTTGAAGATATAAAGACTTATGTAACTAGTATCGATGTATTAGCTGAATTGAATGATGGTACATAAGTCATTATTGAAATTCAAGTAGCCTATCAATTTGACTTTATTAAGCGTTTATGGTTATATCTATGTAATCAAGTGACTAAAAATGCAGATGAACACAAAAAGATGGCGTCGAAACACATAAACTCGCAGAAGAATTGTTACCTGTGTATACCATTGCCATCACTCAAAAAGATATTTTAAGGATGATAAAATGGTTCACGTATACTGCTTCAAAGATACAAATGATGAATTAAAAAGTTTATTTTAAAGGATTTGAAGAAGAACAAGACTTAGCTTTTAATGGCATTTTAGAATTAGAAGTATAATAAAGATAGAATACAGGAATACAATAAAATTAGGTGGATTGAGTTTTTGGAAACCAACCATATACACGAAAACCTGAAAGAATATTAAAAACAAGCGGATCGAATTATGAGCCGAGTAGACTGGACAAAGGAGGAAAGAAAAATGTATGACGAAAGAACACGATATCTCCAAGCCTATTCAAGTTTTTTTAGCAACTATAGAAAAGGAAAAGAAAAGATGCTATAAATCAGGCTATGACAGAAGGAAAAGCAGATGGAATCGAGTACGGAAAGAAAATGATGATTATCAGTTTAATAAAAAGATGGAGTTCTTTCAAAAGAAGAAGGTGCAAAACGATTAAGTATATCAGTAATTGAATTAGACGAATGTTTGTCTGCTGACGAATAGCAGAATAACAATTTTTCAAGACGACTTCGGTCGTCTTTTGATGCTAATAAATATAGTCGTTCTCTCCAACATAAACTCAAAACCATCCGTCCAATAGAAAAAGACTTTGCATATAACTCAAGGCATGAAACACCAAAGGTAGTTACTGCCGTCCTCAGTTACTATAAAGCAAAGTCTATCTCATTTACGCACTCTCATAAACACACGTCCAAAGAAATTGACTTTTGCAGTAGTAAAAGTCATGGTAGCCATACCGGCTACCATAACTCAGGGAAATTCGAGACCCTAGGCTCGAATTTTAGCCAAGAGACAGCAACAGCTGGCTACTCGCGTCCCTTACTACATCAGAAAAGGTCTATCTCTATACGCCCTCATAAATATCCGTCCAACAGAAAAGACTTTGCATAGTAGCTCAAGCGATATAATCAGCAACTGCTGATTATATCACGGGAAAAAATTGAGACCCAAGGCTCAATTTTAGGCATGAAAACACCGAAGGTGGTTGCTGCCGTCCCCAGCTACTATAAAGCAAAGTCTATTTCTAAAAATATCAGTCTAAATCAAGCTGCCCCTGTATACAATTGGTAATACACACCTTGTTTTTCCATTAAACTCTCATGGTTCCCACGCTCAATAATCTCACCATGATCCATTACCATAATCACATCCGCATTACGAATCGTCGATAAACGATGGGCAATTACAAATGAAGTTCTACCCTCCATCAATTGATCCATCCCTTTTACTAATCAATGCTTCCGTATGACTATCAATCGAACTAGTCGCTTCATCCAAAATTAACACTTTCGGATTTGCCACTGCTGCCCTAGCAATCGCAAGTAACTGTCTTTGCCCTTGAGAAAGACCTTCCCATCACCAGTAATCTCCGTTTGATAACCATGAGGCAGACGTTTAATAAATCCATGCGCATTCGCTAATTTCGCAGCTTTCACCACTTCATCATCACTCGCCTCTAAATTCCCACAACGAATATTATCCGCAATTGAACCAGTAAATAAGTGAGTATCTTGCAATACAATCGAAATTGTTTTACGTAAATCATCTTTCTTAATATCCGTAACAGGAATTGTATCAAACGTAATTTCCCATTATCAATTTCATAAAAAACGATTAATCAAATTCGTAATCGTAGTTTTTCCAGCACCCGTTGCACCAACAAAAGCTACTTTTAATCCAGGTTCAGCCCAAACATTGATTTTTCAAAATTGGAACATCTGGAACGTAACTAAAGTCTACTTCATTCAATTGAATAGTTTCCCAACAACAGGGATTCTCTCTTCCCCTTTTACCCAATACCATTGTTTCTGAATCTGTTTGATCTAATGTCACAGTTCCTTCATCTACTTCAGATTTTTTCTTTCAAAAATCGCAAAAATTCGTTCTGCCCCAGCCATTGCAGCTAATAAGACATTTGTTTGTTGTGACATTTGTGCTAATGGTTGAGCAAAGGTTCTTGAATATTGTAAGAATGAAGCTAACGCCCCAACATCCATTCCTTGGAATACGACTAAATATCCACCAACTGAAGCAGTTAAAGCATAATTAATATAACTAATATTCCCTAAAATGGGGAACATAATATTTGAATTAAATTGTGCTTGATTTGCTGCTTCTCTTAATTGAGAATTTAAAGTTTCAAATTCTTTTAAGACTAATGTTTCATGATTGAACACTTTAACAACTTTTTGCCCTTCAATATGTTCTTCCACAAATCCATTCACTTGCCCTAAAACTTTTTGTTGTTCAGCAAAAGAATTTACCCGAACGACCTGCTACTACTCTAACAATTGCAAACATAATGAAGACCATAACGATTAACACGCCTGTTAAAAATTGGAGATAGAATCATCATCATCACAAATGTTAGTACTAATTGTAGTAAAGAGCTGACAATCATCAACATACTATTATTAAACGCTTGTTGAATATTTTCAAAAATCATTTTGTAAAACGACATTAAATCCCCATGCTTATTGGTATCAAAGAAACGAATTGACAATGTTTGAATATGATCAAATAAATCTTTTTCTCATTGTTTCAATCGTTTGTTGACCAATCGTAATCATAATTTTTACCAGAGAAATAATTCGCAATTGCTCCAATAATATAAATCAACCCAATGACACCCTAGCATTTTTTTGCTAGACCTGCTACATCTTTTGTCGCAATAAAATCATTGATCAACGGACGAATAAAGTAAGTCCCTGACAATTCCTGCGGCACTTCCTAACACAACTAATAGAAGAACAGCGAAAAGACTCCACTTACTTTTCCATAAATAGCTCCATAAGTCGGCTAATGTTTGCTTTTAAATTTTCAGGACGTTTTGATCCATTTTTTTAGCGCTCATCTACTTTCGCTCCTTCCATTTGAGTTTCATAAATTTCACGATACAATTCATTTGTTTCCATTAATGATTCATGTGTTCCGATTCCATTCATTTTTCCATCTTCTAACACAACAATCTTATCTGCACCTTGGATAGAAGAAATTCTTTGAGCAATTATAATAACAGTTGTATCTGGTAAATGATTAAAGAACGCTTCTCGAATTAATGAATCTGTTGTTGTATCTACCGCAGAAGTTGAATCATCTAAAATTAAAACAGCTGGTTTTCTCAACATCGCTCTTGCAATACATAAACGTTGTTTTTGCCCCCCAGAGAAATTTCTTCCTCCTTGTTCAACTTTTGTATCATATCCATCTGGCATCTCCATAATAAAATTGTGAGCCTGAGCATATTTAGCTACTTGAATCATTTCTTCTTCGGTTGCATGAGGGTTTCCCCATAACAAGTTTTCTCGAATCGTTCCAGAAAAATAGTGTATTTTTGAAGAACCATTGCTACTTGGCTTCTTAAGTCAGAAAATGCATAGTCTCGAACATCTTTCCCTGCAACTCGAACACTTCCCGCTGTAGCATCATATAATCGAGGAATTAATTGAACAAGGGATGTTTTCCCAGAACCTGTTGGTCCAATAATTCCAAGAACTTGTCCACTTTTCACTGAAAAAAATGAATATCATTTAACACTTCTTCTTGTTGATCTTTTTCCATATGAGAAATGAACATGATCAAATTCTATATCTCCACGTGTAATTTCTGTCGGAATCACTTGCTCAGGTTCCACAATATCTACTTCTGTTTCAATCACTTCAAAAATACGATCCATTGAAGCTTTTGTCATTGTTAACATCACAAAAAAACAAAGGAAATCATCATTATGACATTAGATTTGTGTAATATAAGAAATGAAACTAATTAATTCTCCAGTTGTCATTTTCACCATGCATTACAAAATTCCCACCAAACCACATCACTGCAATTGTACAAGCGTATACGGTTAATTGCATAATTGGGTTATTCCAAACGATGACATACATTGCATGTAAAGGCACGAGTTTTTAAAGTTTGTATTTTTCAACACCAAACTTCACACGTTCGAAAGGTTCACGAACAAAGGATTTTCACTACTCGAATTCCAATAAAGTTTTTCTTGAAGAATACGGTTAATTCCATCAGTTGCCTGTTGTAATAATCTAAAACGAGGAAATGCTGTTGAAATAATAAGCGCCAAACTCACTACTAAAAATGGAACGGCTACTACAAAGACTAATGACAATTGTGCATTCAATGATACTGCAAAAAAGAATGCAAATAAAAAACATCATTGGTGCACGTGCTAAAATACGCATCGTCATAATCGCTGTATTTTTGAACATTTGTCACATCACTCGTCATACGTGTAATTAAAGACGCATTTGAGAAAAAGTCTAAATTCTTAAATGAAAAATTCTTGAATCTTTCTTCATTTGAGCACTTCTTAATTCACTCGCAACACCGGTTCCTGCAATAGAAGCAAATTTCGCTCCTAATACCTCAGCTCCAAGGGAAATCATCGCAACGATAATCATTAAAAATTCCATACCATAAAAATCATCGAAGTATCTCGATTTGGAATTCCTTCGTCAATAATTTTTAACATAATAATGGGTTGACCAACTTCGCAGACAACTTCCACTAAAATAGATAAAAATGCTAAAAATGGAAATATTTATATTTTGAAAAATAGGGAACTATTTTTTTCAGCATGTCTTCACTCCTCTTCCTATTGAACTAAAAAAAGTATTGTATCTATTCTATCAAGGGTTTAAATCTTTTTCAAACAATCCTATCAATTTTTTTAAACAAAAAGATTGACAATGCAGTAAAACTTCTTTATATTGTTACCATAGTTAAGATTAGGAGGTTAACAATTATGAACAAAAACGTATTCTTTAACTTTAATTGCATTGGGAGCAGCACTAGTGGCAGCATTGTCGCCCTTTTCAAATTCCTTTAGGACCTATTCCCATTACTCTGCAAACCTTAGCGATTGGATTAATTGCTACAATTTATCGTCCAAAAAGAAGCTACACTTGCTATCGTACTTTATTTATTATTAGGTGCCATTGGACTTCCTGTTTTTTTGCAGGTGGAAAAGGAGGATTTCAAGCTTTCTTTGGACCGACTGCTGGATTTTCTAGTTTTCTTCCCTAGTTCGTGCATTCGTTACTTCTATCATTGCACAGAGAAAAACAAAATGCCGTTCGTCTCTTTTTAGCAAATCTTTTTAGGAGAAGTTGCTCTATTTATTGGTGGAGTGATTGGATTTATATTAATTACTCATGCTGATTTTTCAAAAAGCTATCAATCTCGTGGTACTTCCATTTATTTTTGCCAGATTTGATTAAAATCAGTTTTCACTACCGTCTTTGGTTTATTATTATTAAAGAGTTTAAAAAAATAAACCTTATTTTTAGACATGAAGCATAATGTGAGGTTAGGATGTAACATTCTAACCTCTTTTTATAGATTCTCTTTTATTCAACTTAGTAGGCACATTGAAAAAAACTTGTGGTAAAATACAAAGCATTAGAAGAGATAAAGGAGGATAAATTGTGACAGAATTACATTATATTAGTACTCGTGATAAAAATAATCGTGTAGCAGCTTCTCAAGCAATTTTAAAAGGGATTGCTGAAGATGGAGGATTATACGTTCCAACGACAATGCCACAATTATCATTGAACTGGGAAACATTGCAATACCAATCTTATCAAGAAATTGCATTCCCAATTTTAAAAGCATTTTTAACTGACTTTTTAGACGAAGAATTACAACATTGTATTCACTCTGCGTATGATACAACTTTTGATGATCCAGCAATTGCCCCTGTTAAAAAGTTGGCAATGCCTATATTATGGAATTATTCCATGGACGTACAATTGCCTTTAAAGATATGGCTTTTATCAATCTTACCTTATTTATTAACAACTGCCGCTAAGAAAAATCAACAAGACAAAGATATCGTCATTTTAACCGCTACTTCTGGAGATACAGGAAAAGCTGCCTTAGCAGGATTTGCTAGATGTACCACATACGAAAAATTATTGTCTTTTTACCCAAAAGGTGGCGTAAAGTACGATTCAAGAACGTCAAATGGTTACTCAAGTTGGCGAGAATACATTTGTTTATGGAGTTAAAGGAAACTTTTGATGATGCTCAAACAATGGTAAAAAACTATTTAATGATGCAGATTTAAAACCAAACATTATCAGAAAAAAAGGATTCCAACTTTCTTCTGCTAACTCTATCAACATTGGTCGTTTATGCCCTCAAGTGGTGTATTATGTTTATGCTTATGCACAATTAGTCAAACAGGGCGCTCTTAAAATTGGAGAAGCTATGAATGTTGTTGTTCCAACTGGAAACTTCGGAAATATTTTAGCAGCTTATTATGCAAAAACAATTAGGTGTTCCAATTCAAACATTAGTCTGTGCTTCAAATGAAAAATGATGTATTAGTAGACTTCTTCCACACAGGAACATACAACCGTCAAAGAAAAATTTGAAGTAACAAGTTCTCCAAGTATGGATATTTTAGTTTCAAGTAATTTAGAACGATTAATTTTTGAAATGACAGGAAGTAATGCCGAAGAAACAAAAAGCATTGATGGATTCATTAACAAACAATGGTCACTATCATATCGAAAAAAAGAAGTATTACACTCATACAAAAGAATTTTATGCTGCTCGTGCTAGCCAAGAAGAAACAGCTGAAACCATCAAATCTGTTTTAACAAAAGAAAACTATTTATTAGATCCACATACAGCAGTAGCTCAATGTGCTTATACTAAATATCAACAAGAAACAAAAGACAACACTCCTACAGTTATTGTATCAACAGCAAGCCCATACAAATTCCCACAAAGTGTTGTATCGGCTGTAAAAAGACTCTGACATTAGTACTTTAAGTGATCAACAATTAATTGATGAAGTACATCAATTAAGCGGAGTAGAAATTCCTCTAGCCGTTACAAGTGTACTGGAAGCAGAAATCAGACACACAAGAGTACTTGAAATTTCAGAAATGAAACAATCCGTTTATGACAGTTTAAACATTTAACGTCAAAAAAAGCCCAGCCATGAAAAAAATATGGCTGGGCTGCTTGTTGTAGTTATCATTCACTTACCCCCAATAATTTGAAAAGAAAAACGCGCCAAAAATTTAGCGCGCTTCCTCTAGAGATAGTATATTTATTAGAAATCAATCTATAATCAAAGTCTATTTTAAATGACAGAATCGTTTAGTATTTGTCGCACTTAACTTAACAATTCACAGATAAATCCACTTTCCTTCATACTATAAACTTCAATCACCATTTCTTGCTCAACAGTTTGCTGAACCACAAAGTCTAATGCCTCTTCTTCCGTAAAGAATCGAAGCGTGAATACTTCTTCTCCCTCATTGACAAATAATTCCAAACTAGAATAATCCATCCATGCATTCAATTGTTTCAATGGTGATTGTAAACGTTCTTTTCTCTTGTTTCTCTTTCTCCTGTTTCCCAATCGGTACTGACTGACAGATAATACTTGAGTTTCTGCATCATATTGAATAAAAATTTCATTACGTAATTGAATTGCTAATTTATCCTGAACGGCTTCTTTCCAATTCACTATCCACACTTGTGCAGGTGAAGAAAAGACCGATTCAAAACGAGTCGCATTCCATTGAATTTTTTTGTACATCTGTTGTTAAATTCCATAATTCACGTGCAGGTTTTTGAAGATATTTTCCATTTTGAATGGATACTTCACGTGGAATTGTTAAGGCATGAATCCATCCATCTTGAATGGTTGGCATCAGTCCTTCTTTTTCCTTCTGGAATTCCCATCCAACCATATTGAAGAATACGTCCATCTTCTGCTTGGAAAACTTTGCGGAGCATAATAATCAAATCCTGCATCAACTTCTGTTACAGTGTCTTCATCTGCAATGAATTTTCCATCAATTGTAAACTTCCCTAATTGCACCACTGTTTGATATAAATTATTGAATCGTTCTCCAGTAGCTTCAATACCTTGTGGCGAATAAATAAATGCATCCTTTTCTTCAAAATGGAATCACGTCTGGACATTCCACATATAACCAAAGTCTGTTTTTCTTCAAGATTAATCGAACCATTTAGTACCCAGTGAAGTAAATCTTCTGAACGATACACTAATGTATCGCCTTTTAAATCTTCTGTTTGAGCTCCTACAACCATCCAGTAATGATCCACACGTGCATCATACCAAACTTTTTGGATCACGAACATGTCTTGTATAACCTTTTGGATGTTCAAATAATGGACCTTTCTTTTTCAAAATGAATGCCATCATCTGACACTGCTAAACATTGATAACTAGAAGCATTTCCTTCTTCATCTTTTTACATTTCCCTGTATAAAAATAACCATAATTGATCCTGATGAACATATGCACTACCTGAATAAACGCCGCTTTTATCGAACCATTGGTCTGGAGCTAATGCTAGTTCTACTCTTTTCCATTGAATCATATCGTCAGAAACAAGATGTCCCCAATGTTTATTAGCATGCTTTGTATCCGTTGGATTCCATTGGAAAAAAATACGTGATATTGCCCTTTGAAATAAATTAATCCATTTGGATCATTCATTAATCCATAAGGAGGAACAATATGATAGACTAAGCCATATTTTTCCAGTATTACTCTTTCTTATTAAACTCATTGATACTCCTCATCTACATAAAAGTCGAAGCTATCGTGTGATGCTTCGACTTTCTTTTTATTTTATTTTTTTCAACATATCATCGCTATAACCAATTGTATATGTTAAAAGCAAAACTTACTGCAAAGGCTACTGCGATTGCTAGTACATATAATGGGAATTGGCTATTTAAGAATAATAACATCCCTGGTAATACTGTTACAGACATACCTGTTGCTTTTAATTGGAATAAAGCTGCTAAGAAATCCTCCTGTAGCTCCTCCGATTAATCCCATTACAAATGGTTTACCAAAACGTAAGTTAACCCCTGAAAATTGCTGGCTCTGTAATTCCTAATGCAGCAGAGAAATGCTGATGGTAATGCTAGAGCTTTTAATTTTGTATCTGTTGTTTTGAAGGCAACTGCTAATGTTGCTCCTACTTGTGCAGCCATTGCTGCTGAGATAATTGGGTTAAATGGATTTAATTCCACACCTGTAGCAATTTTTTTGAAGATTGTAATAATTGTGTTTCTAAGAAATTAAAGATGTGGTGAACTCCAGTTACTACGATAACTTGTTGTAATCCACCAATAATAATTCCTGCTAGACCAAATGGTAATTGTAAAAACAAATTCAGTTGCATTTAATACGACTGTTTCAACTGAGTGGAAGAATGGTCCAATGATGAAATAATCCAAGAACACTCATTACTAAGAATGTTAAAGAAATGGTGTTACTAATAAATCTAATGCATCTGGAACTTTTTGTACGTAACCATTTTTTTCTAATTTAGCACCAATCATCCCAACGAAGAATGCTGGTAATACTGTTCCTTGGTAACCTACTACTTTAATGAAATCCAAAGAATACGATTGGCTCTGCTCCACCAGCAGCTACTACATAAGCATTTGGTAAATGCGCTGTTTGACTAACATTAATCCTAAAAACAATTCCAAGTACTGGTGAGCCACCGAATACTTTAAAGGTTGACCATGCTACTAAGGCTGGTAAGAAAGCAAAGGCTGTATCTGTTAATACTTGTGTGTATAATAAGAAGTTTTTGTCGATGACGTCAGGTGTCATTCCGAATAATCCTAGGAAAATTGGGATTTGTTAATAATCCACGTAATCCCATGAATAATCCTGTTGCTACTAAGACTGGGATAATTGGAACGAATACGTCTCCGAATGTTCTACTCATTCTTTGGAACAAGTTTCCTTGTTTTTCGCTTCTTCTTTCATTTGTGCTGTTGAAGTTTCTGCTACTCCTAAACGGGCAACAGCTTCATAGACTTTATTCACTGTTCCTGTTCCGAAAGATAATTTGGTATTGACCTGAGTTAAAAGAATGCTCCTTTTACTCCTTCTAATTGGTCAATCGCTTCTTTGTTGATTTTTTTGATTCGTCTAGAACCATAATTCTCAAGCGTGTGGCACAGTGTGCGACAGATTGAACATTTTCACGTCCTCCGATATTTTCAAGGACTTCTTTTGCAATTACATCATAATTCATGTTGAACTATCCTTTCTTTTTCAATTGGGAACCACATTATGGAACCGGTTTGCATACATAAGATAAAGGAAAAAAGCGATACTTGTCAACTACTTCTAACAATGTAAATGATGTAAATTTCCATGAAAAGGTTGTTTTCAGCTTTTATCAAAATTAAAAATACAACGGACTTTTGGGGTTGTAGCAATGGACGCCAGTAGCTTCGCTTTGCGAATCTCTTGGCTAAAATTTGAGCCTTTTGTCTCAAATTTCCCAGTAATAGAAACTGATGCGACAGTTTCTATCACCAATGCTACTTGAAAAAGTCTGTTGTATTTTTATTTTTATGTACGAATAAAAAAGTTTATGGGTGGCATTAACAGGAACATCAAACCTCAACTACAAAAGGAAGTCTCTCTTATACGTACTCTACATAAAGTATCCATCCAGAAGAAAAGACTTTGCATAGTAGCATTAGTCCCATAAGCCACTTGGCTTATAGGACAGGAAACAGCAAAGCTGTTTTGCTGCCGTCCCCAGCTACTATAAAGCAAAGTCTATATCATAAACATATTCCAATAAGTATCTGTCCACAAGAAAAAGACTTCCATAGTAGCATTATGGATTAGCACCCCAAAAAGTTAGACATAAAAATCTAACTTTTGGGGTGTTTTTTTAATGAAATTAACTTATGAAGACAAAAATACAAATCTATCAGCTAAGGAAACAAGGTTTCAGCTTAAAGAATCTTTCAAAAATTTATAATGTCACTGTTCGTAATCTTGATTACTTAGTTCAATTTATTGACCGATATGGAATAGAAAGTGTTAAAAAGGGGAAAACCGCTACTATTCTCCAGAACTAAAGAAGGAAATAATGGATAAGGTTCTTCTAGAAGGTCGTTCACAATTAAGTGTATCAATGGATTATGCACTTAAAAAGTCGTGGTCTACTTCCAAATTGGCTAGCAGAATACAAGAAAAATGGGTATACTATTGTTGAGAAAGCAAAAGGGAGACCAAGAATAATGGGACGTAAACCAAAAGAAACAACAAGAAGAAATGACGGATTTAGAACGACTTGAATTAGAAAAATTTATACTTAAAAGGCGGAAATTGCAGTTCTAAAAAAAGTTGAGGGAAAAACGATTAAAGGAGGAAAAAGCGAAAAGAAGAAAGACAGAAATTGTTCAAGAATTAATCAAAGAATTTCCATTGGTTGTTCTTCTTAAAGTAATTAATTTAGCTCGTTCAACGTACTATTACCATTTAAAAACAAATAAACCAACCGGATAAGGATCAACAGCTTAAAGATGAAATACAAGATATTTTTACAGAACATAAGGAAAAACTATGGCTACCGTCGAATTCATTTAGAACTAAGAAATCGTGGGATTAAAGTGAATCATAAGAAGGTGCAACGCTTGATGAAAAGTTCTTGGTTTAATGGCTCGTATTCGTCGTAAACGTAAGTATTATTCACACAAAGGAGATGTTGGAAAGAGATCAGATAATCTAATTCAACGTGATTTTGAAGGTACTAAACCAATGGAAAAAATGCTACACAGACATCACAGAGTTTGCCATTCCAAGTAGTGAACAGAAACTATATTTATCACCAGTTTTAGATGGATATAACAGTGAAATTATTGCGTATAATCTTTCACGCTCACCTAACTTACTACAAGTAAAGACAATGTTGAATGAGGCATTTACAGATGAAAAGTACGAGAACACAATTCTCCATAGCGACCAAGGGTGGCAATACCAGCATGATTCTTATCATCAATTTTTTTAGAGAATAAAGGTATACTACCGTCTATGTCACGTAAAGGAAACAGTGCAGATAATGGTATGATGGAATCTTTCTTTGGTATTTTGAAATCAGAAATGTTTTATGGATTTGAAAAGGAATTTAAGTCTCTTGATGAATTAGAGAAAGCTATTATCAATTATATTGATTATTACAACAATAAACGTATAAAAATTAAACTAGATGGACTAAGTCCAGTAAACTATAGAATGTGTCATTCAAATTCTTCTTGTAGTGCTTAGCTAATAAATTTATTTGAAAGTTATAGTAATATATCCAAGAAAAAGCGCCAGAAATTTTGACGCGAACCCCTAGGGGGTTATTCATACATTTTGTTTTTATTATCAAAAGAGACGACTTAAGTCGTCTCAAAAAGTCTAACTTTTTGGGGTCATTTATAGTCCTATAAGCCAAACTGGCTTTATAGGACAGGAAAAATTTGAGACCTTAGGCTCGAATTTTAGCCATGAAAACCGAAGGTTTTGCTGGCGTCCGCCGCTACTATAAAGCAAAGTCTATATCATAAACGTATTCCAATAAGTATCCGTCCATAAGAAAAAGACTTCCTGTGAGTAGCATTAGTCCTATAAGCCAAATTGGCTTATAGGACAGGAAAAATTGAGACTAAAGGCTCAATTTTTAGGGCATGAAAACAGCAAAGCTGTTTGCTGCCGTCCCCTGCTACTACAATTGGGAAGTCTATTTAAAATTTATCAGCGTTTGTCGATCCTCTTTACCGCATAGTCTCCGACAAACTGAATCAAGAACACAAGAATTAAAAATCGCAACCGTAGCCACAAAAATAATATCCTGCTTATTACGAGTAAAACCAATCATATAAGCCAAGTTCCCTAATCCCCCAGCACCAATAACACCCGCAACAGCAGTTGAACCCACTAAAGCAATCGTCGTTACCGTAATACCAGACACTAACGCAGGAAGAGATTCAGGAATTAACACCTTCGTAATAATCTGACGAGTCGTAGCACCCATCGATTCAGCCGCTTCTACAACCCCAGAAGGAATCTCATTAAGCGAAATAGACACTAAACGAGCATAGAAAGGAGCCGCACTAATCACTAACGTTGGAATCGCACCCTTAGGCCCTAAAATAGTCCCCATCAACGCTTTCGTAAAAGGCATTAATAAAGCCAGTAAAATAATAAATGGAACTGACCTAAAAATATTAATAATTCCAGAAAGGAATAAATTCACCCATTTATTTTCTAAACTTCTACCCGGACTTGTTAAATATAAAACAAAACCGAGCGCTAAACCAATAATAAACACGTAGAAAGTAGATAGAAAAACTCATATAAACTGTTTCATTAGTCGCTTTAATGACCTCATTCCAATCTACATTTTTTTAAAACTAAGCATTTCATGGAATAATTCTGAAAAACTCGTTTGAGCTAAAAAACACATTAAACATTTTCTAGTACCTCCACAACAATTTCTGCTTTTCTTAAGTAATCAATCACTTCTTCAGCTTTTAGCAGATTCTTCTTCAATTAAAATAATCATACTACCAAGCACACCTTTTTGCGTCACATTTACATGCGCTTGTAAAATCGAAATTGAAACATCTAGTTTACGAATGACTTCTGATAAAATCCCTTCCGCTGTAGTATCCCTAAATATTGAATACGTACAGCAACACCTGGACGAAGTGAAGTTGATAAATGTTCAAAAACATCCTGTAAATCTTGTTCAGAACGCTCTTCTCCCACAAATTGTTTTGTAATCGTTTGTTGAGGATTTCTAAACACTTCTAATACTTCCAGTTTCAACAACTCTCCCTTGTTCCATCACAGCCACACGATGGCAAATTTGAGCGAACAACATGCATTTCATGTGTAATTAATACAATTGTTAATCCTAAACGTTTATTAATCTCTACTAATAAGTTCAAAATATCTTTTGTCGTTTTTTTGGGTCTAATGCACTTGTTGCTTCGTCACATAATAATACTTCTGGATTATTGGCTAATGCACGAGCAATCCTAACTCTTTGTTTTTGTCCACCAGATAATTGAGATGGATACGATTTTTTTCTCTGCCTGTTAATCCTACAATTTCAATTAATTCGGCTACTTTCTTTTGGCGAACATCTTTTTGCAACACCAGCAATTTCTAATGAAAAAGCAATATTTTCTTCCACTGTACGTGACCATAATAAATTGAAAATGTTGGAAAATCATCGCAATTTTACGACGTTCTTGTAATAATTCTTTTTCTTTAATGTAGTAATATCTTTATCATTCACAAAAATATGACCAGTTGTAACGGATTCTAGTCCATTTAATAAACGAATTAATGTACTTTTACCAGCTCCTGAAAAACCAATAATTCCAAAAATTTCTCCTTTATTAATGTCTAATGAAACATCTTTTACCGCTTCAACGATTCCTTGTTTGCCATGATAAATTTTTAGAAACTTCTTGTATTTTTAATCATCATTCTTCTCCTTATACTCTAAAAAGGTGTGGCTACATAGCTTTATGCCACACCTTGTATTTTTATCATTATTTTGCAGGAATTACAGATCCATCTGCATATTTATCAGAAATAAATTTGCGGATTTCATCACTTTGTAATGCTTTGATTAAAGCTTTGATTTTATCTGAATCTTTATCTTTTGGTTTAACTGCTACTAAGTTTGCATATGGTGAGCTTTCATCTTCTAAAGCAATTGAATCTTTTTTAGGAGATAATTTTGCATCGATAGCGAAGTTTGAGTTGATGATTACTGCATCTCCTTCATTAGCTTCATATGTTGATACTAATAATTCAGGAGCGATTTCATTTTTAATTTGAATGTTCTTTTTGTTTTCAACGATATCGCTTAATTGAGCGTCAACTGGTTTAACACCATCTTTTAATTTAATTAAAGCCTGCTTTTAGTGAAGAATGCTAAGAAACGACCAACTTCAGCTGGGTTTGTTGAAGCATATACTGTTGCATTTTCTGGTAAATCTGCTAAAGATTTATATTTTTTTAGAGTAGATAGCCATTGGTTCGATGTGTACATTCCCAACGCTTACTAAGTCTTCATTATGTTCTTTGTTGAATTTTTCTAAGTATGGTGTATGTTGGAGTAGTTTGCATCTGCATCTCCTCCGAATACGATTTGGTTAGGTGTTACGTAGTCGTTTACGATATTGATTTGTAAATCATATCCATCTTTTTAAGAATTGATTTAGCTGCTTCTAAAAATTTCACCGTGTGGTGCTGGTGAAGCTACTACTGTAATCTTTTTATCTTCTACTTTTTGGAGCTGCTGTTGTTGCTGTATCTTTTGATTGAGATGCTCCGTTTCCGCATGCTACTAATGTTGTAGCTACTAATCCTAATGCTGCTGTTTTAATTAATTTTGAAATGTTCATAAATAAATTCCCCTTTTCTTTTTACATTGATATATGATGATTAACGGCGCGCTTTCCGTCAATCATCGAATCAGATAATTGATGTTATAAGTATTTGAGCCATAAAAAACTCCACCTTAGTTTTTTTGACTAGAGGCGAAGGATCGCGTTACTACTCTATTTTTAACAAACTTCACAGTTTGTTACTCTATAAGTACATATTTATACTCTAGTACGGTATCGGGCACTATTCGCAGAAGCTTTATCACTCCTGTTGCTCCCAGACCATTTTCAATAAAGTTCCTGCATCCTTTTTCACCAACCGGACTCTCTTTTTACATCTCGCTTTTATTTACTTATCTGTTCATTGCATCAGTTATTTATCTGTTGTAGATAATATAATATATAACCAAGTTATTGTCAACGACTTTAGATAAATATTTAGTATAGTTTTTAACTATTATACACACATAGTTTTTCTGCATGGTAAGAAGTGATTTATGGTAAAATGAAAATCAAAGGAGATTTTAATATGAATAAAATTAACACTTTTTCAAAATCAATAAAAACAGTCAGAAAACATTACAGAAACATCACTATCAATGACTCATTCTATCGAAAACGAATTAGATTTTTACGGATAAATATGCTGAAGAACATCCCACAAGATATTCCCACAAAGAAATTTTTTACCCGTGTAAAAGAAAGAATCAATAATAATATTCCATCCTAAATGTACCCTTTATTTATTTACGAAAAACGGAGAAAGACTTCCTCATAGTAGCATGCATGCTCGAAATTTAGCAATGAGACAGCAAGCTTTTATGCTGTCGTCCTTTGCTACTATACGGAAGTCCACTTCCAAAACGTACCCTTATCCCCCTACGGAAAAAACGAAGAAAGACTTCCATAGTAGCATGCATAATAGTAGCCGAAACTCGGCTACTATTATTAGGAAATTTCGAGACCAAGGCTCGAAATTTAGCAATGAAAACCCAAAGGGGTTTGCTTGCGTCCTTTGCTACTATTTTGGAAGTCTTTCGCAGTCTAACGATAGTTTTTAACTCTCTCTGTACATCTCGTTTTATATCTTTTGTTTTAACGCTTCACGTTTATCATAGTTTTTCTTACCTTTAGCAATTCCAATCAACAACTTGGCAACCCCATTTTTAATATAAACCTTCAATGGAACAACTGTATTTCCCGCCTGTCTTACCTCTTGCTCAAGCATCTGAATTTGCTTCTTATGCAATAACAACTTTCTCGTACGAAGCGGATCATGATTGAAAATATTCCCTTGCTCAAACGGGACTAATGTGAACCCCTACTAAAAAAGCTTCACCCATTTTTAAAAACTACAATACCCATCTTTCAAATTCATTCTAGCTTGACGAACCGATTTTAATCTCTGTTCCCGTTAACACTAAACCTGCTTCAATCGTATCTAAAATCGTATAATCATGATTCGCCTTACGATTTTGCGCTAAAACTTTATTATCTGTTCCTTTTGGCATCCGAATTCTCCTTTACGAATGTTTTTCTACGCTTTTTGCTTTTGCTTGCGCTTTAAAAATGTTTGTCTCCCTTTATTTTTTTAGAAGACTTTTCGATTTTTTTACTTCTAGCTTCTTTTTCGTTGCTTTCTTAGGCAATTCTTTTCCTTTAGAAGGACGTTTGTTTTTGAGTAATCAAATCTGCATTATCCGCCGCTAAAATAAAAATCAATTTCATGCGCTTCTACATCGACTTTTATTAATTTTACTTTAACACGATCCCCTGATTCGATAAGTCACTCCTGTTCTCTCTCCAATTAAGACCATATGACTTTCAATAAAGTTAAAGTAATCTTGATTCATATGCGTAATATGCACTAAACCTTCTACGGTATTTGGCAATTCCACAAACATTCCGAAACTTAGTAACGGAACTAACAATTCCTTCAAACTCTTGTCCAATCTTATCAGCCATAAATTCAGCTTTTTCATCGCATCTACTTCACGTTCTGCTTGAACTGCTAAACGTTCCATTTTGCTCGATTGATCCGCAATTCTTCTAGCTTAGAAGCATTTAATTCTTCTTGTTGCTTCGATAAGAAACTTCCACTGCCTTCGTATTTGACGAATCACTACGATGAACAATTAAGTCTGGATAACGACGAATCGGTGAAGTAAAGTGAGTATAATCTTCTGCTGCTAATCCATAATGTCCAGAAGGCGTAATATCATATTTAGCTTGTTTCATAGAACGTAGCATCATAGTCGATACAACTGCTTCATACGTTTCCCTTTAACTTCATCTAAGGCTTTTTGTAATTTTTCGGACTAATGGTATCGCTTGTTCCTTTAATATTAATGCCAAATGCTGTGACAAATTCTAAGAAACGTTGCATTTTTTTCTTGTTGTGGTTGTTCATGGACACGGTAGATGAACGGAACATTTTTCGTTGATAATGCATCGCAACTGTTTCATTGGCTGCTAACATAAATGATTCAATTAATCGTTCGGCGACTCCACGTTCACGAATTTGAATATCAATCGGTGCACCTTTGTTCATCCACAATAATTTTTGCTTCATGCGTTTCAAAGTCAATTGCTCCACGTTCTTTTTCTTCGTCTTTCTAAAATATGATGTAATTCTTTCATATCTTTTTAACATTTGCTGAATTTCATCTGGAATTTCAACTTCTTTTTCTCATACAATTCATTCACTAAACTATACGTTAATCGCATATCTGAGCGAATGACACTTGGGAAAATCTCATATTGATAAATCGTTCCACTTCGGTCAATTTCCATGTGACAAGACATCGTTAGTCGCTCTTCATGTGGATGTAATGAACAAATTCCATTTGATAATCGTTGTGGTAACATCGGAACGACACGGTCTGTTAAATACACACTAGTTCCACGTTCAAACGCTTCTCTATCGATTGCTGAATTTTCTGTCACATAATACGATACATCTGCAATCGAAACGGTTAGTTCAAATGTTCCATCTTCACGTTTTGTAAGTGCAACAGCATCATCCAAATCTTTGGCATCTGCTCCGTCAATTGTCACGGTTAATTGTTCACGTAAATCTTTACGACCTTGTCGATCTTCATCTGTGATGACTTCAGGAACAAGATTTGCCTGGTCTATCACTTCTTGTGGAAATTCTGTTGGAATATGTAATTGTTGTAAAATCATTAAAAATATCCATTCCAACGGCATCTTTATAACCAATTTCTTTAACAACAATTCCTTCTAATGAAGAACGATTTTTCATTCGTGTATTTTGTTAATTCTACAATGACTACAGTACCATCTACTGGATGCAAATCCATTTTGGACGAATTAAAGCAACGAGTACCTGCTAATTTTTGTCTTTAACGACTACTTCACCGCAATATCCCTGTATCTTCTGAAGTTTCTGAACTGAATCGAGTATAAATTCCTACCACTTGAGTCGTATTCCGTTGAATAATTTGGACAATTTTCCCTGTCGCAGATCGTTGACGATAGCTATCAGCTGGTTCCGTAATTACTAGTTCTACTTCATCCCCATCCATTGCACTCATTGTATCTCCTCGAGGAATGAAAAATATCTGGTTCTCCCTTCGACCACAGTGACAAAGCCAAAATCCTTTTGTCATTAGCACGATACGTTCCTTTTTAATGTTTGATTCAAAGGATTCAAAACCAAATTTTCCATTGCGATTTAATTCTAAAATGCCTTCTTCTTCTAAAGCGGCTAATTCTTTTGACTAATATTTTAAAAATCTTGAGATTGATTCATCCCAAAATGTTCACTAATTTCTTTTACATAAAAACTTTCTGGTGCATATTCTTCAAAAAGGACACCAAAACTGTTCGTCAATGATTCTCTCATTTCTTACCTCCATTCTTGTTGGTTTAAAAATTCTAATACAGATTGTTGAAATTCTGCTTTTTCTTTTCCGACTGTAATGATATGCCCTGATTGTTCAAAACCAATGAAAAATCAACAGCTGCATTCATTAATGCTTCTTTCATCTCAATAGATACTTCCGGATCAACTAATCGGTCTAATTCTCCTGCGCAATATAAAAGGACCTGTCACCTGTTCTAATTTCTCTGCCACTTTAGCGGAAAAATGATGTAAATCTAATAATTGTTGTTTTGCTTTTTCCCCTACTGAAAACATTTCCTCTTCACACATCCCGGAATGAGTAGCAAAAGCCATAAAAGCTTTTCAACAAATCAGGTAATTGCGCATTTCTTTTTGAAACAGGAGAACAAAATGTTCCCGCAATTTCTACTAATTGATTGGTTGCTAGTGCTGCTGCCATAATACCTCCCATAGATAACCTAGCGCAGCAATCGTTGAATACCCTTGACTTCGAACAAAATTGTACTGCTTGTTTTGCGTCTTCATACCATTTTTCTGGTGTTTCTTGTAAAATTTCACATGCATTTGAATGTTCATGCCCACTAAAAAGTCGGAACATAGACTGCATAATCATAGCGATGCAAAAAGAAGCTAACATTCTTAGATCTGTTGGTTTCCCAGTATATGCATGAAATAATATAACCGCCCGTTTATTTGTTGTTTCTTCTAGCCAAATTGCTTCCAAGTTGTTCACTCCTACCTTTCATGAATATTTTTCATAATAGAAAAACACAATGTCTTAGAGATACTCCTTCAACATTGTGCTTAATCATTTTTATTTTGATGAAATGTACGCTAAGGCTACTGCTAAAAATCATAAAGATTGCTCCTAATCCAACAGTTACTCGAATTAAGAATGCTTCAAATCCACGTGCTTTTGTTTTTCCAAATAATTGCTCAGCACCGCCTGATAATGAATTTGCTGCATTTGTTTTCGATGGTTGCATAGCTACAATAATAATTAGTAACACACTAATAATAATCATCAATGTTAAAATTGTTTTGATACAAAGGATCTTCCTCCTCTATTAATATTCTTTCCAATTCTACCATAAATATAGTGGAATTACTACCAATTGCCCTTAATTTCTTTATACAAACACGATTTTTTAAGCATCCATCCCCTATTCTTTTTCCACTTTCGTGATATAATGAACGTAATATGAAAAAGGAGGTTTTTATGAAAGGTTTAGTATTTTTGACTTGGATGGAACACTATTAAATAAAAACAGGTCAAGTCGACCTTGAAGTCATAGAAGCAGTTCAACAATTAAAGAAAACGGATATGAACCACTTCTTGCAACAGGAAGATCTCCTATCGAAGTTTCGGAAGTCATTCGCTCTACGAATATTCATTCTGGAGTTTTTATGAATGGACAAATCGTTATTTTCAAAGGTGAAATATTAATCCATCATGAAATTCCAAAAGAAAAGGATTGAAAAGCTACTACAATTTGCGAAAGAAAATGGACATGGAATCACGTGTTATAATGTCGATGCCTTTAAAAATCATCGAAAACAGTCCCATTTGCACAAGAAGCCTATGGTTATATTCATACACCAACTCAGATGTTGTTCCAGCATTTTATAAGGAAGAAGTAGTGAATATGATGCTCTTACTTTCAAGAGACAATAATGATGAAGTTTATCAGCAAGCTTTTTCCAGAATTAAGATTTATTCGGAATTTTCCTTATGCATTAGATGTCATTACCGCTGGAAATTCTAAAGCAACTGGCATTCGAGCACTAATACATACCTTAAATCATCCGTCTATCACTACATACGCCTTTTGGAGATGGTGCTAATGATTTAGAAATGTTTCAGGAAGTTGATTTTTCAATTGCCATGGGAAATGCTATTCCCTTTGATAAAAGAAAAAGCAAACTATGTCAGTGCAGATAACGATAAAGGTGGCATTATTCAAGGGTTAAAAACATTATCATTTAATATAGGAGGAAGTCATGTCGCTTTTATGAAATAGAAGTTCCTACATTAGATGGAACAAGTACATTAGAAGCCTATAAAGGGCAAGTATTACTTATTGTCAATACCGCTAGTGGATGTGGATTAGCTCCACAATTTGCCCAATTACAAAACTTGTATGAAACATATCACGAACAAGGATTTAGCGTTCTAGGATTCCCTATGTAATCAATTTGGGAACCAAGAGCCTTTAAGCTGAAGAAGCTGCTTCAAGTTGTCAATTCAATTATCAAGTCACTTTTTCCAATGTTTGGTAAAAGTACTCGTTAATGGGCCAGAAACACATCCATTATTCCAGCTATTAAAAAGAAGAAACAAAAGGATTATTGGGTCGTTCGATTAAATGGAATTTTTACAAAAATTCCTTGTAGATGCATCCGGAGAAGTTATCGCCAGATTTGCCCCAACTACTTCTCCATTATCCATTGAGAAACAAATAAAACAATTATTAAATAAGGAGTGTTAATATGAATACAGAAGAAATTTTTAAGCATTTTAGAGGACTTAGAAGTAGCCATTTTTGCTACCGTGGATAAAGATGGAAAACCTCATTCTCGTCCAATCCACATCGGTGTTGCTAATGAACATGGAGTGTTCTTTATGACAAGTCCAGAAACTCTTTTCTATAAACAATTACAAGAAAATCCAAATGTCGCAATTGCAGCATTTTTCACACGATGACTACTTAATTCAAGTTATTCGTATCGAAGGAAAAAGTACGTGAAATCGGAAAAAGAAGGATTAGAAGAATTATTAGCCGGAAATCCATTTGTTAAAAATGTATATCCAGATGATTCACAACGTGCTAGCGTACAAGTATTCCAATTATATGAAGGAAAAAGGCTTCTACCACAGCTTGACTCAAGGTCATAAATATACATTCAGCATTAAAGGGTAAGCATCTTGCAAAGAGGAATCTTCGTTTAAAGGTTCCTTTTTCTTTTCAAGAATGTGATACAATGAACGTATCGTTTTAAAGGAGAGATGTTTTTATGAAAAACTAGAAAACACTAGCTTGTTCTATCTTATTCAGAGTATGCTCGTACTTGCTGCAGGATGCCAATCCCCTTCAACATCAAGTACAACTACAAGCACTACTACAACTACAGCAACTACGACAACCACAAAAAGAAAAAGAAAGCTACTGACTTAATCGGAGAAGCCATGCCAAATGTTACGATTATGACTGCTGATTCAAAGAAAAACTTCCGCTGACTTCAAAAGGTAAGAAAAACTGTTTTATGTCGCATGGGCAAGTTGGTGTCCAGATTGTCAACAAGAATTACCGATTCTCAACGAATTAAGACAAACTTATCAAGATTCAATCGAATTCGTTCCAGTAAACTTACTCGTTAAAGGAGAAACTCCTGAAAAAGGACAATCTTACTTAAAAAGATAACCAATTAGAATTCAATTACTACTCTGATAAAGAAAAACTTCCAACAGACTATGGAAATTCATAACATCCCAACCATGATTTTTGTAGATCAAGATGGGAAAATCAAAAATGTGATTGATGATGTAAAAAGATAAAGCGACGATTGAAGAGGCATTGAAAGGATTATAACAATAGAAAAGGATGACGGGCATTGCCTGTCATCCTTTTTGATTAAAGATTTAATTCATTATTGTGAAAATAATTATTTATCTTCTTTTTACCTTTTTGGTGCTACTAATCCTAGACCTGCTAAGATTGATAATACAGCTTAACACATTTTTCTAGCTTGTAAGTTCATTTCTGAACACCTTAATCCAACTAGAAAGTATTTTTTTATGGTAGTTTCTCCACTCATTTTCTACCTCAGATTGATTTCTTCACCATTACCCTACTCGTGACTGTACATACTCAATAATCTTATTTGGAGTATCAATCTCCTCATAAGTCACTTCAGTAGGAGCAACTTCAAGTCCAAATTCTTCTAATCTTACCAATAATTCAACAAACGCTAATGAATCCATAAGGCCTTCTTCTTTTAAATTAATGTCCTTATCTTCATAGACAACTTCATCTTCACAAATTTCTTCTAAAAATACTTAAAAATTCTCTCTTCCATATTTTTCTCCTTTCTAATTTTACTAATCGACTTAAAAATATAACTTACTTCTAGTTCTACTCCAATCGGCAAGACTGCTTCATCAATATCAAATTTTTTTCATGATGATGTCCATAGGCTGTTTCTTCACCTGATTGACTACCTAATAGTCCATAAACTCCTGGCTTATCAACTAAATAATCTGCAAAATCATCTGCTCCCATTGACATTTCATAGGATGTGATAATATTATTGATAGCATCTACTGATTGAGCAATGGTTTGGAATTTCTCTGCTAATTCAGGAGTATTAATGACTGGGAGCAGCTGCATCATACCAATCTAACTCTGCCTCACAACGGTGGGTTGCAGCAATTCCTTTTCGCAATACGTGTCACTGCCTCTTTTTAAGTGCGCTCTAGTTTCATGACTAAAGGCACGAATCGTACCCTTCTAATAAAGCATCATTTGCTACGATATTATAACGTGTTCCTGCATGTAGTTTTCCAACTCCTACTACTGCTCTATCTCCTGGATCTACTTCACGGCTGACAATGGTTTTGTAACGCTACAACAATTTCACTTGCAGTCACTAATGCATCCTGACCTAAATGTGGACGACCAACGTGAGCACTTTTTTCCTGTTACTTTAATTTTGAAAATATCGCAAGAAGCATTTACAGCCCACCTTGTACCGCAAAATGTTCCTACTGGTAATCCAGAGTTCACATGAATAGCAAAAACTTTCATCCATCATATCAATTTTCACCTGAAGCTACAAATTGTTTTTGCACCTGCTCCAATTTCTTCAGCTGGTTGGAAAGCAATATGCACTGTTCCAGCAAATGTATCTTTTAATTGATTTAGCACTTTTGCAGCCCCTAATCCCATTGCTGTATGAGCATCATGACCACAGGCATGATTTAATCCTTCATTTTTTTGAAGAATATGGTTTATTCGTGCAGTCTGGTAATTCTAAGGCATCAATATCTGCACGAAGGAGAATGGTTTTCCTTCCCTTTTTCTCCTTTAATAATGGCTAGTGTGCCTGTATCTGCAATTTTTCAAATGGAATATTTAGTTTCGTTAATTCTTCTTGAATTTTTCTGCTGTCTTATATTCTTTTCAAGCTTGATTCTGGATTTTTCATGAAAAATGTCTTCTTAATGTCACTAACTCTTCTGTTAAAGCTTGTGCTTTCTCTTTAATTTGACTCATTAAATTCCTTCTTTCTATTGTAATAAAGAGGCATGACTAGCATGCCTCTTTGGAGATGAATGATGATTAAAATGATTGATTCTTAGAAATTATTTTTAAAGAAGCTTTTCCCCAAACTGGTACTGCTGCACCTTTTTGTAACTTCTTCAATTTTCTTAGCTGTTTCTGGTGATTGGTAATATTTTACAACTGTTTTATATACTTCGTTATTTTCGTTACCTTCTTTAGCAGCAATTACATTGTAGTATGGTTGTGAAGAATCTGTAATTTCTTCTATAAAGATTGAATCTTTTGTTGGTTGGAATCCTGCTTCAACTGCGAAACCATTGTTAATTAATGAAGCTGCTACATCGTCTAAAGCACGAGCTGTTTTGTCCAGCTGGTAATTCTTTAATGTCAATTTTTCTTAGGATTTTCTACGATGTCATCTTTAGTTGCTAATGTGTTGCTTGGATCTTTTAATTTGATAACGCCAGCTGCGTGTAGTAAGCGTAATGCACGAGAGTTATTAGAAGTATCTTCTGGAACTGCGATTGTATCTCCTTCTTTTAACTCGCTAACGTTTTTAATTTTTAGAGTACACACCCATTGGAGCAATTACTGTATATCCAATTGGTTTGATGTGAGTGTTTTGTTCTTTGTTGAAACGTTCTAAGTAAATAATTGTTTGGAATGCGTTTAAATCAACATCTCCATTTTCTAATGCTTGGTTTGGTTGAACATAGTCTGTAAATTCTACTAATTCAACATTGATGTTTTCTTTTTCTTTTAAGCGTTTAATAACGTCATTCCATACATCTTGATTTCCTGCGTTAACCCCTAATTTAACTGTTTTTGGCTTCTTTTTAGCATCTGCTGCTTGGTTTGAGTTTGAAGATGTTTGAGCTCCTTGATCCACATGCTGCTAATGTTAATCCTGCTAATGCTGTTACAAATATTTTTAATGTTCATAAATAAATTCCTCTTTTTCTTTGTGTTTAATTTTTATCCTTTTTATTGTGAGCTCGTCGCTCCAGTGATTCGTTTCAGAACGATCAATCTCGTATCCTTTTTAGTTGAACTCGATTTCGCTGAAACGACGTCCACTTCACACAGTGATTCGTTTCAGAGCGTTCGACCTCATATCTTGTTTTAATTGAACTCGGCCTCACTGAATGACGTCCACTTCACGTCACCCCCACGCAACTACGTTGCTTTGTGTGCACCGCTCCAGTGATTCATTTCAGAGCGTTCGGCCTCGTATCTTGTTATTTCGTAGCTCTTTTTCTAGGAAGTCACCGACTGCTTGGCTGATAAATACGATAATCAACATAATAATAGTCGCAACTACGATTACATCCCCTTGGAATCGATTGTATCCTCTTGAAATCGCTAAGTTTCCGATACCGCCAGCTCCAAACGCTCCAGCCATTGTTGTTAAACCGATTAAGCTGATGATTGTTAGAGAAGAAGCACGAATTAAACTTGGTAATCCTTCTTTTTAGTACACTCGGAAAAATAATTTCCAATGGTGTACATCCCATGGCGATTGAAGCTTCAATCACACCTTTATCTACTTCTAATAAAAGCTAATTGTACTTGTCGTGAGAAGAATGGAACAGTTGCAATAACTAGTGGCACAATCGCACCAGGAATTCCAATGGTTGTTCCAACAATGAATCTTGTTAATGGGATTAATAACATCGCTAAAATGATAAATGGAATCGAACGGAATAAGTTCACCACTTTATCTAAAGTAGCATACAAAATTTTATTTTCTAAAAATATTGCCTTCACGAGTGACTACTAAAAATAACTCCTAATGCAATTCCTAATACTCCAGCAATTAACCCTGTAAGTCCGACCATAATTAAAGTATCAACTGTACTTTTTAATAATTTCTTGAGTTACACGAGCATCAATATTTGGAAATAATTGGTGTAAGTTCATCTTATTCAACCTCCTTTGGTTCATCTAGAATTTCTGTTTGAACACCTGATTGGTGAATATATTCGATTGCTTGTTGAATTTTTTTCAGCTTCACCAGATAAACCTACTAGTAAAGTTCCAACAGCAGTCTCTTGAATAACTTCCACATTGGCAAATAAAAATATTTGCTGCTACTTGGAATTGAGTCGATAATTTCGTAATCAACGGTTCCCCTGTTGAAGCACCTACAAATGAAATTTTCGCAAGAACATCTCCTGGATTTAGGTTTAGTAAATGTTCATGTTGTAAAAACTGTTTCAATTCCTTTATTAATATGTGTTGCTGTGTCAATGAAATCTTTTTGTCAATGGTTTTTGTGGATTTCGTGAAGATTTCTAATACTGATCCTTGTTCAATAATTAATCCTTGTTCCATTACGGCAACTTTATTACAAATCTCTTTTACAACTTGCATTTCGTGAGTAATAATCACGATTGTAATGCCCTAATTGTTCGTTTACTTTTTCAAAAAGTTCTAAAAATAGATTCGGTTGTTTTAGGGTCTAATGCGCTTGTTGCTTCATCACATAATAGAACGTCTGGATCATTTGCTAGCGCTCTAGCAATCGCAACTCTTTGTTTTTTTGTCCCCCAGATAATTGTCTTGGGTAACTTGTAATTTTATCTTCCAATCCTACTAAGTGTAGAAGTGACTCAACTTTTTCCTTAATTTCCGCTTTTGATAATCCTGAGCGTTTTAATGGAAAAAGCAACATTTTTCAAATACAGATAAAGTATTCATCAAGTTGAAATGTTGGAAAAATCATGCCGATTTTTTTACGTGCATCTCTTTAATTGAGCTTCTTTTAAACTTGTTAACTCCACTCCTGAAACAGTTACTGTTCCATTTGTTGGACGTTGTAATAAATTGATGGTACGTACTAATGTACTTTTTCCAGCACCACTGTAACCGATAATTCCATAAATATCGCCATCTTCAATGCTAATATTTACTTGCTTTTACAGCTTCAACCGTTTTTACCTGATTGCTGAAAATGTCACATCAATATTTTTAATTCAATCATTTGTTTCTCCTTTCAAGCAAATAAAAAAAGCCCGCTCTTTTGGTCTTACTCACCAACCAAAGGACGAGTTCTCTCGTGTTACCACCTTAATTCATAGAATTCTCACAAATTCTGCCTCAATCAGTTATCTTTAACTGAAAAAGCTATATCAGGGCTTTCCCTGTAATCGTTTAATGATTCAACGATTAGCACTCAAAGGCCATCTTCAAAGTTTCAACTATTATCTCTTTTTCACCAAACCGAGACTCTCTAAAAATAGATTCACTTTTACTCTTCTTATCACAGTGCGTTATTTCTATGAAACTAGAATAACAACAAAGTTTGTTACAGTCAATTTCTAGATTACTATCACTTGTTATAAATTTTTACCTATACCATTTTTTTCTTGCATATCTTACTCCTTTTTTTCTACAATAATGATACGAGGTGATATACATGAATGATTTAATTTCTTATAAAAATGCCACTATGGACAGTTGACACTTTTACCTGAACCCTTTAAAAAAATGCATAATACAAAGGTTGGAACTTGGGCGCAACTGCATGTTGTAAAAGGCGAAATCACGTTTGAATTTTTTTAAAACGAAGATGGCAGCGTTAGTGATACCGTACTGCTAAATGCTACAACTCCTATTCCACTAGTTGAACCACAACAGTGGCATCGAATTGCAGGAACAAGTGACGATATCGAATGTTATTTAGAGTTTTTCTGTAAAAAGAAGATTATTTTTCCAAAAATATGGCTATACAAAAAAACTCATTCCGAAGTATTAGCTGCTCAACCACTTATTCCAAAAGGTCGTGTACTTGACTTAGGGAAGCGGAGAAGGTCGTAATAGTTTATACCTTGCTTCATTAGGGTATGATGTTACTTCACTTGACTGGAATGTTCCAAGCTTGCAAAAATTACAAGAAGTAGCTGCTCAAGAAGGACTTTCACTAGAAGTTGAACCGTACGACATTGAATCTGCTGATATTCCTGGTGGACAATATGATTGGATTATCTCGACTGTTGTATTGATGTTTTTACATGAAGATGTGATTCCAGATGTTATTGAGAATATGCAATCTCACACTGCTCCTGGTGGATACAATTTAATTGTAGCTGCCATGTCTACCGAAGATGCACCTTGTCCTGTGAATTTTTCCATTTACATTCAAAGAAGGCGAATTACTAGAATATTATGCCGGTTGGGAAATTTTAAAATATAACGAAGACTTTACGAACTCCACAAAAATAGACGAAAACGGTAATCGTCTTCGCTTTAGATTTTGCGACATTATTAGCGAAGAAAGGGTAAGAAAAAGAAGCTATGGTTTTAGAAAACAAAACTTCATTTGACCAATTCTGGAGAACTTGCCAGAGTTGAAGAAATGATTAGTAAAAATGGAAATTTGAGCTTATAGTCTCAAATTTCCATTTTATGTTTTTACTACTATAAATATCTTATAACATTCTATCTATTAATTCCCAATTGAATTAAGATGGCGGCTTTTTGGATAAACGGAATAAACGAAACGATACGATGCACTAGTTTCCATCGGTTTGGATATTGTGCCATTGTATAATCTAAACTCAATAATTCTGCATGTTTACCAAACAAATCATACAATTCTTCTTAGAAGAAAGTCCCCAATACATTTTAACTCCCTTGATCTTTAAATTCTTTTTGTTTATTTTTAGTAGCAATCATATGCTGTTGTAATGTATCGAAAATAACATTCATATTGATGAAATTCTCTCTCTAATTTTTTCGCTAATTCCTTTATATCATTTGAATTAAAATACATTAGCACGCCTTCAATAATGAATAAATAATCTCCTCTTGGATATTGTTCTTTTAACAATTTGAATCCATTTATCATCTAATATCGAGTCAGCAATCATCTGTGAAGTAGCTGTTTCTTCAAAAACTCTTGTCTTAATGTAATAACATCTAAAAAGTCTACACTGAAAAATGGAATATCTTCTGCTCCAATTCTTCCTTGCCTATCATCTAAACCACAGCCTAATTGAATGATGACTGGATGTTCATGTGTCTGTATAAATTTTTTTGCAGCAATCATCAAAAATATTTCGTTCTTAAACAAACACCGATTTGATCAAAAAGAAATATTTACCATTGCTGGAACTTGCTTCATCATTTCTTCGGCTTTTTGATCAATAAATAATCGATTCTTTTTGTCCCCCTTCTAACGCTTTTTGCTTGAAGTGTCATCAGCATCGTTTTAGAGACTTTATTTTTCAAATAGTTCTCCCATTATATCAACTCCTTGTTTTTAGGTTTTACCTAAACTTTGTTTTATTCTACTCTTTTCTTTTCCCTTTTCAATACCTTTATCACACAAAAAGAGGCTGGGCAAAAATCTCAAAAATAGAATAAAGAACCCTTGATTCATATTATTTCGTGAATTAGCAAGTCAAGTGCAACAAACGCTAACTTATTCTATATACCTAATTTAACTTCATATTTACAATGTATTTTGATTCAAAACAAAAAATATACTAATACTCTCTAGAGGATTCCCCATCACACACATAATCAACTATATCAATTAATCCCATTAATAAATTCTATCTACTTAAACAATCAATACAAAAAGGAATTAAGCACGCTAAGTCACTTAATTCCTTCCAAAAACTTATTTAACCAGATACTAACAGCTATTTTTCCCCTGTTGAGAAATCTCACAATTTATCTATCTCTCTCCACCATCCGTTGTAGTTGGATTCAGAGTTGTAGTTGAAGCCGTATTTTGAACCCACTTCTTTTTCTACACGTGGACTACCTACAGCTGTTCCTTGAGAGCCCGAACTTGTAGTAGTCACTTCTTCCACAGAATGTTTTTGGATTACTTGATGAATAATCCCCTCATTCGATTGTTTTTCCAACACTGATGATGTATTCGCAGCTTCTCTACGATGATCACTTTCAGAGTGAGTGTTTCTTTGCGAATTCTCAATCGTTGTTTTTCGCTTTTTCAGTCTCTTTTTGAACTTTCTTCACTTCTTGAGGAATATCTTTTAGCCATACACCTTTTGCATCAACCGTGTAGCCATCTGGAGTTTTTCCATTCTTCACTAATTCCCCATTGGCTTTGAAGTAATACCATTGACCATCGATTTCAGTCCAGGCATCTTTTTGCTTTCTCTCCTGAAGCTCTATAATAGTAGTTTCCATTCCAACCTGTTAGCATATGTCCATCATTGGCTAGTACGTACTCATATTTATCTAACTGTAATTCTCCAGTCTTCATCTTGCCTTTCACTATCTAGATAATACCAGTTATCCGAATCTTTCACCCAACCTGTTTTCATCTCACCTGATTCAGCAAAATAATACCAAGCTTTGTCAATCCATTTCCAGCCTTTTTGCATATCGCCATCTTTGGATAAGTAATACCACTGTCCATCAGAACTAGCCCAACCAGTTTCCATCTGACCATAGATATTGAAGAAATACCATGAATCATTCAGGAACTTCCATTTTGTAGCCATCTCTCCTGAATCTTGTAAATAGAACCAACGATTACGCCATTTCTTCCATTGGCTTTCTAACATTGCTCCATTACCTTTGAAGAAATAATAACGACCCGCAATTTCACTCCAACCAATCGCATGTTCTCCACTAGCATATCGATACTTCCAAACATCATCTTCTACATACCACTTCGCAGTAAAAACTAGGAATACGAGGATATTGTGTTGAAATATTTACAAAAACCATCCGTACGAATATCAAAAACGGTTGCTTCATATTCTGCACTACTTGACTTAATTAATTGAGTCCCATAGGACTTCAATTGATTGATAACATCCGTAGCTAGATGATGATTCTTCCATGGATCATTACTCGATGTTTGTACTACAATAGAAGGATGAAGATTTTGTAGGAAATTAGACGTATTGGAAAAATTCCGCATCAAAATGATGATTAAATTTCATCATATCTACTTTCCCAATAATTGGACCATAACGATCTTCATTCAAATAATCTAGATTATTCAAATCCCCCGCTGTAAAAAAATTCTCTTACCATTCACTGTAATGACACTAATAATCGAATTAGAATTATCATCTACTACTGGAGTCAGTTGTCCATTCGTATACTTATTTTCATAATTATAAAGTTGAATATCCATATCGCCTAAATAAAAATGCGCTTGTTCTTTTGAAATATCCTGAATCACTGGAATTCCCTTTTTGACTAGCAACCGCTAATACCTTGTCATAATTATATTGACTATCCCAAAGTCTCTCCCTTATCCGTAATTCGACTATCACTATAACGCTTCATATAGACTTTATTGACATTAAAATTCTCCATCAACTCATCTGCATTCCCAATATGGTCCGAATGAGCATGCGTAATTAAAATAAAATCTAATGTTTCCACACCCACATTTTTTAAATGTCTCATCACCCGTTCCGTCATGACATTACGATAATCAGTATTATCACCATCACGATAAGGATAACGAGAGTCACTATCATCTGGGAAATCATAATCTTCTCCCGTATCAATCATGGCATAATGCCCATTACTTTCTAATAGAATCGCATCACTTCCAAGATTCGTCGGAGAAACATTAATAAAATGAATCTTATTTCCGTTTCCTTCTTGTGCATGAATCGGATTGATGACACCTAGAAATCCAAAAACGGATAATAATACTCCTACTTTCCACTTGTTCATTGAGTATACCTCCCTTATATAGATTAGTATATGCTATTGTTACAGAAATCTCAAATATTCTTAAGTACTTAAGCAAAAAGCGTACTAAAAACTCCTTAATACGCCTTTATTACTTTAAGTCATCTGAAATGTTGTTCTATAATTTATCGGGTTGATGGAGAAAAATTCACCAACAGAATTTGTCGAACAATCAAAAAAAGCTCTCCTTAACAGGAGAGCTGCCAGTAAGTCGCCAAACTTACCATAACTGAATTGATTTCTACCGATTAGCCGCCAAGCTAATCATATCTGTATTTCTATACTACAATTATTTTTATTATTGTCAATATAATTACTCAAATAGTATGTGTCTGAATTTTTGTTAGAATGGTTTAGGATTAAATATTTAAGATAGATTAAATATAGAATATTTTTTTGAACAGAAAGTGGTAATAAACTCTAATACAAGGGAATATTGACCACACATTTATTATAAATAATGTAAGTTAAATAAGCAAGTGTTTTTAATTCAGTTAAATATTACCTTCTAAATGTTTAACGATATGCAATTTAACTATTTTTATAGTACTATTAATTTCTCCATCTGTCAACTGTTAATTTAATATTTTTTTGTAATATAAATTTATTAACAGATAATTTATGAACTTCAGCTAAATATCTTATTCTTTTCGTATTCATTTTCTGTAACATATATTTTAATTTGTTTTTTTCTGTATAATCCTGTTGATGGTCTTCCTCGTTTTTCCATTTTCCTAATTCTCCTTTCAGTTTTAATAGTACTATTTAATAATCTTCTATGCAAGTATTTTTTTGTTTATATCGATGTTAAATTATTTATTATTTTAGCTACAGATGCTCTTTGTATCTGAGCTTCAGGAATAGTAGAGTCCTCTCTAATATTTTTTTAGATATTTTTGCTGAAGCTGTTCTTTCTTCTAACAATTCAAACTCATTTTTTTCCATTCACCAAAAATAAATCCCTTAAATTTCCTTCTCCAAGATCGATAATCATTCTTGCCATGGTTGTTGCACCTTTAACAGACCAATACATTTTTCTTTTTTCATTCTATTTGTGATTTTTGTATGTTGGGATTCGATAATACCAATACCATCACCAAGAATCCCTCTTTTTTTCTATTGGCTTAGTATATTGATAATATGCTAATAATCTTTTTAAACAAGGTAAAATTTTCTTTATCATCTTCACATAAAAATTTTTCCATTTCTTCCAAAAATATTTTTAGTAAGAGTTTTATCATGAAGTTGTATTGAATCATATAATTTTTGTTCCTAATTCAGGATTATTTATCATTTTAGATATGTTTTTTTATTTCTTTATTTAAATGGAATTCATCCCAAAAATGTTCATGTTTAACTCCATATTGACTAACAAGCTCTTTAAAAAAACAAATGGAGTATATCCTACTCCCATATCTGAATTAGTGATAACTAAAGTATTTTTTTATCAAGAGAATAATAAGTATAAATAAAAATCTAAAAACTTTTTGTCGAGCATCACGGTTACTTGAATCGATAAATTCATGTTTTTCAATCAATTTCTTTCGATTTCCATATTCTGTTTCTACCCTTCGTGAATTATAAAAGTGTGATAAATCTTTACGAGATTGTTCACCGTTGTTAGTTTTAAGCATTACTCCGTCACCTTCAATATAAAGTACATCAACCTTTCTTTTGCCACCTTCTTTTTACTGCTAAGGATTCATATTCATCCTTTTTTGTTGATATAATTCAGTAGCAAATTGAACAGCTTTTAAAAACAGTATCTTTGGTAATAAAGACACCTTTCAATTTTTTTCAAAAAAATTTTTGCTGCTTGTCTATATGGAACATTTGTTGCAATAGTAGCTACTTCTGACAAAAATTCAAGTGAATAACGAGCATGTTTTTAATCCTAAATATTCGTCAATAGGATATCTGTTTTTCTCCATTCTTAGTATAACATCTTCTATTAATCGTTACTTCGCCAAAATGAAAAAAATTACTGTTCTTTTTATTGGTACGAATATATTTCCAACCTTGTGCACATAATTGCATATGAAATGATTGTTCTTGAATATGTAATTCTTTTATAAAAATTCATCAATAATTTTATCTTGCATTCGTAATTTAAACTCTTTTTCATTAAACATAATCCTATACCTCTACCTTAATATATAGTTAGTATAGAATTAGAATAATTTATCATCAATTTTATTTTTATTCTGTCATAAATTTTTTTACCCTGGTGTTTTTTCTCACTCTCTGTTTTTGTTACAACATACTTAATACTTTTTTATATTTTTTTGAATATCTTTTTGTATATTTTTCAAATTCATTGTACAAAAAGTCCCTTGATTTTTGAAGTTTCAATTTTATCAATAATTTCTTCATAAGTTATTTTTGGACTAACGTTCAATTTTATCAACTGTTTCTTTAATTCATCTGAATATTTATTGTTATTATCTTGTGCTAATAAAATTAATTTAGCAATATTTGTCATTGTACCAATTTTAAAAGTCTAATTTTTTTAATGTATTATATGCTTCTTCGCTAGATTCAATTAATTTAGCAATTAAATTTTTCAAATTGTTGTCCATCTTGAATATCATTTTCAGCAAGAAAATTTAAAACTTCTACAATCTCATGTAATCTTTCAATTACTGGTTCTTTTCTTTAAAGGAGTAGATCCATTATAATATTTCAACTGTTTTATTAAATTACTTCCAGATATGTATTGGTTTTTTTCTTCCATCCTCTTGATTAGTAAAATGAAAATAATCATTGGTTTTAACATATAAAAGATAATTATTGTTTTTCTATCGGATCAACTTTAAAAATCTGGTACAAAGATTTTGTCCTCGTTCACCTGCACCTCCGTCAATATTAATATAATATCCTTTTTCTGTCATATGAGAAATCTGCCAATTTTCGATTTTTAATTTGATAATCAAAAATCCATTTTTATAATTTTCAATTTTTCTTTATACAATTTAACTACAGTTTCTGAATCAAATTGTAAATCATTTTGTTTTAATTATTTCCTTAATAGTATTCAAATTATATTTATCTGGATTATTTTTTTATCAAGCACTCTTCCTCGTGTATATTTTAATTGTGGTTCATCTAATAATTTAAATTTACTATGTTTACCATTAAAAATTACATTCTAAATTTAGCAGCTTTGCTTTCTCTACAAAAATCCGAAATATTATTTGTATGATTTAATAAAAATCTAACCTATTTTTTTATTTTGCGTTTATAAATATTTTTCGATTTGCCACATTGTATATTTTTTTGATGATTTAACTTTGGATTTTTTTCTATAATTTTTAGCTCCATACTTAGCAGAAATTTTATCTGAAATTTTTTTCGAATTCCGTTTTTGTCACATCTTTAAATTGTCCATTTTTTTGTTGAACAATTTTCCACTCCATTTGTTTACCCAGTTAGGAAATTGGTTGAATTTATAATAATATGATTATGGACATGTTCTTTATCAAGATGAGTTGCAATAATAAATTCATATTCTTGACCAGCAAATTCCAAGATTGTTTCACGTCCAATACTGTGAATTTGTTCAGGTGTTAAATTATCTTCTGGAGAAAAATGATTGAATAAAGTGATGTGCAAGAACTTTTTCCCTCTACCATCCTCTTCTTCAATATTCTTTTTATTAAAAAAATTAATTGTTTTTTTATTTTCATCAAATTCTAAAAATGTTCCTTTCTGTTTAGCAAATAATTCTTTAGTTGCTAAAAATTCTTTTGTCTGCTTCGTAAACATTTAAAAATATGATACCCTGAAACTAATTGAATATTCTTAGTTTTATTCTCATTTAAAAGTATAAGGAAATATATTATTAAAATGTGAATCTGTTCCTTTTAAAGTTGTTTTTCAGGATTCTCAATATAATTTTTCGAATTTTGTAAATACGACATTGCCCGTATTGAAAAAAATGTTTTGTATAAACCATTATCGGAGTTCCTCTCTCCTAATTTCTGTTTTTTTAATTTCTCAGAAATAATTTTTTTCAAGTTGTCTTTGTAATTCGATTACATCTTCTATATCCTCTTGAGTTACTTCTTCATATATATGAGCTAACTTAACTAATTGATTAATATTGACACCAATTTTTACGGACTTCAAAAATTTAATTGCCTCAATAAACTGTAATCATAAAAAATGAATTTCTCCAGTTAACAGAAGATGCCTTGCGAAATTTTTGAAAAATTATCATACGGACTTTCTTTTTACTCTTTTTTTACATACTCATTCTCTTTTTCATCTAATCGAATAATTTTCTGTATGGATCTTTTTCTATTAATTTTCTCATCCATCATATTTAACTCCTTAGTTTTTATTCCATTCAATCCAAAAACTGCTGTAATAATCAGGCTCTTTTTCTTTTTGCAAGCATAGTATATGGATAGCCATATACGATTATTTAAATTTTTGGGGAAGTCCCCAATCCCCTAGTTTGTTTTTCTTTGAATATGAACTGGATACATTTCTAAAATTTCCTCTATTAAATTATGGAACTCTATATCATTCATCTTTAAAATTGTTCTAGAAGCTATTTGATATTTTTTTCTAGAGATTCTAATTCTGCATTTCTACATTCTTCCATTAATCTATTAATGTGATTATTTAATTTTCCTTTTGTAATTTTCTTCGGATGATATTTCCATCTAGGATATAAGCTCCCTAATTCATCAATTAAAAATTTCTTCAGCTACAAACTTAGCATAATACCATTTTTCTTCATTCATCTAACTCTCCCTCTTTCCTTTCAACTTTTCTAACTCTTCTTTTACTAGCTAGTTCCATTTCGGAGCTTGAGACTTTTTCAAAGTCACCAAAATATTTTTGTAAATTCTGTTATTCCAGAAATTTTATTTTTAGATTCTTTTTAAAGCAAATAATCTTTCTTCAAATTTATTTTCTGCTTGATTTTTTTATTGCTAACAAATAATGATTTTTTTCTAAACTGTTATCCAACTCTCTAATCAAAGATTGAGCTTCTTTTTGTAATATTTTTCTAAAAGCAGTTGTAAACATTTTCAATTTTTTCTTCCTTCAGTCAGTCCAACTTGATAAATATCCAAATGTATAATTACTTGTATCAATTCCAAAATGATTTGCTACAATATACGCTACAGATTCTGCTTCAAATTCTTTTTGAGAACGATTTTCATCCAATGAATGAATCCTAGAATGAACTAACTCATGTAGTAATGTTTTTACAATCATCTGTTCACTCATTTTTCGAATAACTATTTCTCATGATGATAATAACCATTCAAATTACTCTCTTCAGAAAAATTCTTCAAATCGAATAGGTACATTTGAGATTTTTAGAAATTGATTCAAATATTCTTTTAAACTCCAAAGGGTCTTTAAAAATTTTCTTCCAATCTATAAATCGGCTGTGGCAATTTTGCTCCAGATGTTTGAGCAACATCAAAAAAACAGGAACTAATTTATAGTAGATACTTTTAATAAACTCTCCATTATGATCTTTAATAAAATTTCCTTGTTCATCTTTTTATAAACTTCTCTCGGTGCAAATACAAATAATGCTTGTTCACCCTTCTTTATTTTTCCGTCCTAAATCATTCCATTTTTTTAAAAACTTGCAATCATAGTTATGTCTGATTTTTGAGCTTTTAATAATAAAATATTATTAAATGAATAATTATGAAATTGGGAAACAAAAATCTAAATAGTTTTTAAAAATTCTCACTATCTAAATACTGATTTATACCCTCTGTAAATGTTCTTGCAACTCTTTTTAAATCTTTTTCTTTGTATAATATTTTTTTATATCTGTTTCTTTTTCCATTTAAAAATCATTCAAAGAATTTTCTTGAATAATCATTTTATCAATAGAATTTTGCTTATCTTCATAAATTGTTTGCTCATATTTTTGTTTTATTTTTTTGAATACCTTCCGGAAAAAAGAGGTACTGTAGAAAATAAATAACCTGGAGAAGCTTTTATCCATTCTTTCGATAGATAAAATATATTTTTCAAATTTTTCTTTTATTTCTTCTTGATGCTCAAATATAATTTTAGATTGTTCAAGTGGCAAAGTATTTTTAATAGGTATTACATATTCAATTGGAACATAAATAGATTTTTCAAAATCTAAGCCAGGTTTTTTAAAATGTAGATTATTAGTTTCAAAAAGGTGTTTCAAATACAACTTCCTTTGGTTTCTTCTTTCCTAAATTTGATCTCAAAGGGATATACCAATTTTCGTCTTCGTTGTACAATCCCACAAAAACTTCTCATAGCTTTATTAATTAATTGTTCACTACCAGTTCTAGCAATTTGTTCAGCAGTAAATTTTTGATCGATAGTTACTAATTTAAAAACTTGTCATTTCATTTCCTCTCCTTTATAATAAATATAGAAAGTCGTACAGGCAGAACAAGCCTCGATTGTTCCATTAGGTGAGGCGACTTTCTTTTTTTATGCTTATTTTACATTTTGGTAGATAAATTTACATTTTCATATGGAAGCAATTCACTAATTTGTGGATCTAATAACTCAATATCATCTGATTTCATCCATTCAAAGTAAATCTTGTCTAATAATTCAGAATTATTAATATCCTTTTCAATTGAAACAATAGCCTTAAAAATTTCTATAATCTTTTTCTATTAATCCCTCTACTATAGTTTTATATTTTTCAAATTCTTCATTTGAATAATTCGTTGAAACTTCTGATACTTTTGTTTTTAAACCTAATTCAAAAACATTATCAATCTGTTCATCAGCCATCGATATAGCCTCATTTGGAGTAATAAAAATATCATCCAATTGATTGATCCCTGATTTTTCCAAAAATTATGTAATGAGGTTAAAATTTCATTACAACTTTGTTCTATTTCTGGAGTATAGTGAGTTATATTTGTCCCTGTAAGAACTTTTTGGGGGCATTTGATAAAAATAATATTCTTATACAACTCTTGCATAATAATAGGTTTTTTTAATTTTTCTAAAGTCAATCCAATAATTTTTACAGGATAATTTTTTTGAATTTAATGCAACTACCGCTAAACTATTCTTTTCTGTATCAGAATATAGTCTTTCAAACAAATACATCGCTTTGTCCAGAATTTGTTATATTTGTATTTTTCATTATTTTCTTGATACTTAGGGGATAATACTGTACGAACTATATTTAAACTCTTTCTGCCATCTTTTAGAAAATGAAAAATATTTTTGATTAGGTAATCCCATCTTTTCAAAAATACTACACAATTGTCCGTCTCTACCTACAGTAAAATGATCTATTAATGAAATTCCTACTAAATTACTTAACTCTCTTAATCTTTTTGTAACTTCAATATCGTTTACAGATGGTTCATTAAATCCTGAAGGATGATTATGTAATACAACCATCTTTTTCTGCTTTTTTTATCGACTAATACAGGTTTTTAATACATCTCTACAAGAGAATAATGATTCATTAATTGTTCCTTGATGAATCATAGAGGTATGTAATGGTTTATTATTTTTATCTAGTACCATCACACAAGCTACTTCTCTATCATATGTGCATAATTCTTTTGCAACTGCTTCTAAGGCTGAATGATAGGTTAAGGATTCAGGAACATCTATTTTCCCTACTTTTTTTAAGGAGACTAAAAACTCATCTTTATTATTATTCATTTTCAAAACCTCCCTTGTTTTTCAAAAATCAATAATCACTATATCTGTTCCCTCATTATCAAACATTTTTCCCTAAATTATTTGGGATTAAATTATCAATAGATTCTAAAAAAACTCTGTATTCTCTAAACTTATATTATTTTTAAAATTTGTTTATCCATTTTATATCCTCTTTCCAACTTCATAAGAATAAGAATTAATAAACTGTTCTCTTTCTAAAGAACTAAAATTGTTCCATTCTATTAATTCTTCAGTACTTAATTCTATTCCAATTTTTTTCAAATGTTATTGCACTATTTATATCAATATAAGTATTGATCCCTGTTATATTTTCGAACAGCTGCAACTGGGTTTTTCCACAATAATTCTCTATCTATAATTTCTTGTGTAACAATTTCTTTTTGTCATTATAGATCGTAATTTCCGTTAAACTACCTCGATAATAAGCTCCAACTTCATGTTCTAAAAAAGTGAATCACCTCTTGTTTAGTTTCGTTAGGACGTTCAATAAAAATCCATAACGTAATAAAAATTCCATATTTCACTTGAAGAATAACCATAAGAAGTATGCATTACAATTTCCTTTATCGATTAAATTTTTCATTAATTAAGGTCATTATATTTTGAGGGGCAAACCGTAATTGTTCTAAAAGATATTCTTTCCATGTAATTTCTTGCTTATTTGGATTAATATTTTTGAATTGCTTCATATAACCTTTTTATTTTTGAGAAGTTTCTAAATAATCTACCAATAATTCTTCTGAACTTTTTATGACTTCTATAATCATTGATTAATCCATCAATTTCTTCAGTATATAATTCCACTGGATAATCTTCTTTTTCTAATACAGCTAATGTGTTTCCATTTGGATTGTATGCTAATACTTCTCTTCCATTTGGCATAAAATCATGCGTGAAATCTATTTTTCTTTTCTAACGTGTCTTTTTGGATATGTCATTAGGGCATTTAATGAACTGTTTTTGTTGTTTAAATTCTAAAAATTTTTCCTGAGATACATGAATATGATTAGCGAGTATGTCTTTTATCATGTTGAAAAACCTCAAAAAAATACTTTTCTAACTGGCAAAATTGATCATAATTTAATAATTTTACCCCTTCAGAAACAATGAGCTGTTTAACCTGAAAATCTGTATCATTTTTCGCACTGTTTAGCAATCTTTCTCCAATTTCACTTTTTTTAATAATTGAGTTAAAAATCAGGGGATTTATCCGAATCAGTTCTGTAACCACATCATCTACAAAACCAACTTCTCTAATTTTTTTCCAAAAACTTTTATTATTAATAGTTTTTTTAAATATATATTTTTCTAAATCAATATTTTCTTTATAATCTTTTTATAATTCTCTTCTTTTTGCTTTAAATACTCATTCCAATCCATTTTTTTCAGTATTTTTCATTTTTAGAAGGTAAATGTGAAACAACAGGGATCACACTTACATCAAAAATCACTAACAAATTTTTCTCCTGCTTTATCATTATCTACAGCTAGAATAATTTTTGATATTCTCACTTTTTTTCACAATATTTCTCTACATAAGTTAAAGAATCTTTTTTTAACTTCTTCAGGAGCATTAGGAAATACAATTTCTGAAAAAAAGAGTTGCTATACTTCCTTTTTAAGTCCATTCATTGATAACAAAATACAATCTCCGATTTTATCTTTATATAACTCGTAATAGCTCATCATATCTATAGAGAGCTTCAAAAGCTATTAATTTTAACGGATTATCTTTACTTCGAATACTCTTATCAAGTGGTGGATTTCCCTATTATTACTTTAGTAGCATAAAAGCCATCACCCATTGTTTTTTTAACATACGGGCGATGGCTTTCATCGTTTTTATAATTCCTTGGATTGCAATTCCTTTTTAATTCTTCATCTAAAAGCTTTATTTTTAAAAACTATAACTGCTTCTACTTTTGTGTGTCTGGATTAAAATAATTAGCTTGTGACAAAATTCCTTTTCGATAAAAAGAAATCAATTGTTTCATCTGATATTTTCCGTTCATCTTTTTAGATATTTTTATCTCGTTAATGGAAGGTGAGTCTTTTAATGTGTAATGAAAAGGTTTCACAATTATTTCTTCTTGTTTACGAACTTTTAATTCTTGTTCAGTTAAAAAGAAATAGCTTCTTTAAAAGAACACTGCTTTATTAATTCTACAAGTTTAATAGTATTCCCACCAAATCCCTGAGAATTCCAATAGAAAAATATTTTTTTCCGGGTATCAAAAAAACAAAAACTATCATGTTCTTTTCCAAATATAAATATTGCCTTTTTCTTATTAATTCCATTCCTAAATTCTCAGCAACATTGACTATATCTTTTTGGACAGCTTCTTGGATTAATTCTTGTCTTTTTTTATAAGACATCGAAATCTTCTTCTGCGTATTTGAATAAATCATAATCTACATCCTCTCCTATAATACCTTTATCAATTACATCTTCTTTTTTTACGTTATCCATCAACTCGTCTACTTCATTCATAAATCTTCTATATTTATACCATTTTTGAATCCAGTATAATCGTCTGCTAATAAATTAGCAAGTGGATGATTATAAACGTTATATTTATAATCTTTATAAACGTATTCTTTTGTAATAAAAAAAGTAAACATTGATCTCCATCTAATCTACCTATTTCATCAGGAGTCATTAAATCTCTAGCTAATGTTTGTTTATTTTCTGTAGAATTTCCTCTACTTCCTCTTGAGTGACTATGGTTTCTTATGTTAATGGTTTGTTTTCCTGCTCGTTCAGACAAGTATTTCGTAGTTTTCTTTTTCATCTCCACCTAAAAAAACAATAAAGATGCACAGTTATTTAAAAATCGATGCCCAATCATTTTTGTACATCGATTTTAATTGAGCTAACGACTTGAAGAATGATAATGATAGACATATTCCTACTTCTAAATGTTGCAAGTGCTTTATCAATATTAGGAATACGTCCAATATTGAAAAAAATTCATCAATGATAAACTGAATATACAATGGAGTTTTACCATTTTCTAATTTTTCTTCTCCTGAAAGAATTTTTATCAATTCTTCCTCTTAAAGTTTCCATAATCGTTGTAATAAAAATGGAAGCTAAAAATTATATGCACTATTAGTTTCTGGAATTGTTATAAAAACTGCAGTTTTTTTCTTCAATCCATTTTTCAATATTCATAGTATCCCTAGCGACCATATTAGATATATCATAATGATCAAATACTGAATATCGACTTGCTGCAATTGCTAACACACTTGCTCGAGTTTCTCCTTCAAAACTTTCTTCAAATAACTTCCATTGTCTGTATGCATAATTATTAGGATGTTTTTCATTTTTGTTCTTCAAACCATACCGATAAAGGAGCAAAATGACGAGGATATAGGAGCAGATGTTTTTATTTGGAGGTGTTGCGATACGAAGCATATCTGCAATCATAGATAATTTAGGTACATAATCATTGTCTTTTCCATCAATCCAAAAGAAATGCTAATAAAGCTCTTGCTAAAATTGCTTCAGCTTGAATCCAGAAATCATCTCCTTGTTTATTACTCTTTTTCGTTCCTTCAGTAATTGCTTCTAGAACTCTATCTAAATCAATTTCACGTTTAATGTAGTTAAAAACATTAAATTGATCACTATTTTCTAAAAGCGTTCAAGTCAAATATTTTTTTATTTTATATCCTTGTTTTTCAAGTAAAGTACCTGTTTTCACGAACTAATAATCCTTTTGGATCTGTTACAATGATAGATCCGATACATTGAAGTAAATTAGGTTTAACAAAATTAAAGGTTTTTTTCCTGAACCAGAATCTCCTATAATGGCTACATTTTTATTTTTTTGAAAAGCTCGATTAATTCTATTATTCCACATTCCCATCTTTTGCATTTTGAGTTAAAATCATATTATTTTCTTCAATTGAATCTTCATATTTCTTCATTTCATCTGTAGTAGCAAATCTAGCAGAACCATATTCTTCACCTAAACGATAAACTCCTTTTATCATTCCCTATATGAATAAATCATTAAACATATCAGAAAAGTTGTTAATCCTGCTAATAAAGAATAATAGTTATACTTAAATAGATACTCTACTGATTGCTTTAAAAATGTAAATCCTTCATTAGTAAAAAATAATCAATCTTTTCATAAATCCCCATGTTTTCCATCGTTGGAGATAAAAAAATCCAATTACTAACCCAATAAATTAAAAATCCAGATATTATCCCTATTAGTAAATAAGGTTTTTAATTGTTTTTATAAGGTTGATTCATATCACTTATCTACTCCTTGTTTTATTCACTACTTTAAAACAAACTACCTTTATATTGTAATTTTTTTAACATCTCTCAGTTTTCATAGAAATTTTTCCTATTTGGGGTATGAATAAGGTGTTTTATATTTTTGTTCTGGTTTTGTAACTAAATGTTTTAATAATTCTTTTCATAGCTAATTGAATTACTTTTTCATCTTTAGCTCGAAAATAAAATTGTGTACCTTCAATTGTCTCATTGTATGCACATGATATTCCATAAGAATTAATTAATTCTTTTACTTTTTATTAAGTTCAACTTAGAATGCAATAACAGATGTCGTATATCACTATATTGTTTTTAAAAATCTTTTTAATTCTACCTCTCCTTCAACAGGAATCCTAAGTTTCATAAAGTCATAAATATTATCTCCTGCTAATCGATTAATCATCTCTAAAAATTTTATAATCGTTACAGCATTTCTAACAAAAACTTTTTCTACAATTTCTTTTTTTGTTCCATGTTACCCCTACTTTTTACATCAACGAAATAAAACGTCTTTACCAATAAAATGATAAAGACGTTTACATAAAAATCATTTTTTTATAATTCTAAACTCCTGAAGGTGTTCCTGGTTGTACGCTTGGTGTTGTGTCACCTGAAGGTGTTCCTGGTTGTGCGCTTGGTGTTGTGTCACCTGAAGGTGTTCCTGGTTGTACGCTTGGTGTTGTATCACCTGAAGGTGTTCCTGGTTGTGCGCTTCGTGTTGTGTCACCTGAAGGTGTTCCTGGTTGTACGCTTGGTGTTGTGTCACCTGAAAGGTGTTCCTGGTTGTACGCTTGGTGTTGTGTCACCTGAAGGTGTTCCTGGTTGTGCGCTTGGTGTTGTGTCACCTGAAGGTGTTCCTGGTTGTACGCTTGGTGTTGTATCACCTGAAGGTGTTCCTGGTTGTGCGTTTGGTGTTGTGTCACCTGAAGGTGTTCCTGGTTGTACGCTTGGTGTTGTGTCACCTGAAGGTGTTCCTGGTTGTACGTTTGGTGTTGTGTCACCTGAAGGTGTTCCTAGTTGTACGCTTGGTGTTGTGTCACTGCTTACGCTTGGTGTTGTGTCACCTGAAGGTGTTCCTGGTTGTACGCTTGGTGTTGTGTCACCTGAAGGTGTTCCTGGTTGTACGCTTGGTGTTGTGTCACCTGAAGGTGTTCCTGGTTGTACGCTTGGTGTTGTGTCACCTGAAGGTGTTCCTGGTTGTACGCTTGGTGTTGTGTCACCTGAAGGTGTTCCTGGTTGTACGCTTGGTGTTGTGTCACCTGAAGGTGTTCCTGGTTGTACGCTTGGTGTTGTGTCACCTGAAGGTGTTCCTGGTTGTACGCTTGGTGTTGTATCACCTGAAGGTGTTCCTGGTTGTACGCTTGGTGTTGTATCACCTGAAGGTGTTCCTGGTTGTACGCTTGGTGTTGTGTCACCTGAAGGTGTTCCTGGTTGTACACTTGGTGTTGTGTCACCTGAAGGTGTTCCTGGTTGTACGCTTGGTGTTGTATCACCTGAAGGTGTTCCTGGTTGTACGCTTGGTGTTGTGTCACCTGAAGGTGTTCCTGGTTGTACGCTTGGTGTTGTGTCACCTGAAGGTGTTCCTGGTTGTACGCTTGGTGTTGTGTCACCTGAAGGTAGTACTGCTACCGTATTGTTATTATTTCCAGTTGCAACATCTACCACTTTGTCTAATTCCTTATCACTACTTGCAACGGCTACAGAATGATCACTACCATTAGCAATATCTACAACTTTATCTAAGTTTTTATTATTTGCTACTGCTAAATTAGTAGCTTCATCGTTACTACTAAACAATTTCTCTACTGTGGAGTTAAATTTATCCTTATCAGACAATGCAACTACATTATCTAAACTACTTTCAATATTTGCTACTGTTGTAACATTATTAGTTTCAGTCGCAATGTCTACAACCCTTATCTAAATTCTGTTCAATAGCAGATACTACTTTATTAACTTCATTATTAATAGATACTCTTTGTCATTAACTCTCTACTGTAGCTTTATCTGACAATAAAACTACTTTATCTAGTTCTTTTTCTTCTTCATTTTCTAAAGAAGTTGACTGATTATTTTCAGAAGGGATTTTTAACTCCGAACTTACTTTTAGATACTTTAAGATCAGAATCGTTCCCTTTTTCTTCTTTCTTTACAACTTCTTGTACTAAAACTTCGTGAGATTGAGGTAGAAATTTTACTGCTACTATTCCTAATGTAACTAATGTTCCTGCAATAACTATTCCTTTTTAAACGTGTTTTTCCATTTTAAAAAGTCTCCTTTTTAAACTTATTCAATTCATTGTCTATATCTTTTAATTGCTTTTTCCAATTCACTCTTTTTATCATTGGATAAAAGAAATATCCTCTAATTGTTTTTTTATACTTTTTGAGATTCAAGTTTATTTTCCACTTTTTCTAATCGTGTTTTTAAAAAATTCAGAATGTATTTTTATTTTTGAATCTTTTTCGCTTCATCTATATTCAATTCTTTTTTAATTTTAATATAGCTTGCTGCTCATAGGCATTTATAATTAATTCTTTTAATTTCTTACTCTCAATATTTTTGACTTAATTTAAAATGCATTATCTAAATCTCCTATTTTATAATAACTAACAGATAGAGCGGTTTTTTTCGTATTGCTGTATTAGCTTCTTCAGATAACGAAACTACTTTTTCATAATTTTTGCTTTTAAATATGCTAAATCAAATTCCCCTGACTTTGAATGAGTTTCATTTATATATTTTTCTAATATTGGAATCCTTCATGTTCTTTATTAAAGATAAGTGTTTCTATTTCATCTTTTTTCTCAGGGTATTTTTTACTGCTTGAATAAAAATCTCCTTTTTGTATCAATGTTTCATAAGAAGCACTAAATGGTTGAAAGAAAAATAACGCTGATTATAATTAATATAGAAAACATACTAAAAATCATTATAATTAAATTCTTTTTGAAATTGAAATTTCCTTACTCATAGTGTTTTTGATAAATCAGTCCCGTTATTTAAAATTTTTCTTTTACTACTCTAGCAGGCTTTTTCTGATTCAAAAATTGAAAGCATCTCTTCAATATTTTCATCTTCAGAAATTGGAAATAAGATTTTCATTTTTACAATTATTTGATCCTGATCATCTTTTTTGCTACATAAATTGAGCCAGTTTGATTCTCGACTTTCATTCTTTCTTGAGTTTTCTTCTACAAAATCTAATAAATCAAAGTAATTTTTCAATATAACGCTCTTTTTATATTATTACTTTCTAATATTTCAAAAATGAAATACTTTCTTTCTAAATATCATATTCCTCCCCTGACTATTTCCTGTACTTACTGATGCCCCATCAGATACATCTAACAATCCAACTAAATCATCAACACTTAATTTATGTTCTATTAAGAGTTCTAACACTAATTGCGATTCAATTTTTGTAATTCCTTTTGATAATCAGTTAAATTTTGTTCATGTTTTTAATTAACTCTGTGGATTTTGAAATTTCTCGAACTAATTTTTTTCTTTTCTTATTTGTAATTTTTTTCCACATTTTTATTCGCCATCTAAATTTAATCCTCCCTTCAAATGAAATTCTTCCCTGGTGTCGATTGTTCTGTTTTTGTTATCGTTTTTTTCTTCTAAACCTTTTTTTATCTTCTTTATTATTCTGTAAATAACGATTACTTCTTTGATTACTTTCTCCCGTTTTAACTTCAATTCTTTCAATATTATTCACAAGATATTTTCCTTTTTCTTTCGAAAACGAGATTAATAGTGAATCTGTATTATTCAAAGTAGTTCCTTCATTACTTCCTTTTTAATACTTGTAAATTAGTATAATTAATAGTTGCAATAGCAACCATTCTAGATTCATCAATATAAATTGTAGCCCCATCAAATACTTGATTTAAAAACATATCCTTTATAGGCTTGATTTACTGGTAAATCTTCTTGTTCGACTTGAAGTTTATACATAGATGTCGTCATAAATGGTAAATATCTATTACGGTTTTCTCCTAAATCTTTTTGTGTAATATGCTATTAAGAAGTTTTTACCGTTTCTTGATCTAACTGTGTTTCTTTTTCTTCTAATTTTTGTTACCGTTAAAACTTCCGGTGTGATTTTTTTGAATATACTGTTACTGTAATTCCAACTCCAGTTAATATTCCTAGCATAAATGTTATTATTACTACAATACGTTTAACAATCTTTATTTTTATTCTCATTGTACATAATCTACTCCTTCTTAATTATTCAACACGAATGAAATGAATACCTTGTGATGGTTTTATAATACGATACCCCCATTACATACTCTCCTTGTACGTTCATTTCACTCATTACAAAAACTTCCATCTTCTAATACAGCTTCCACAAAAACCAACATGCCCGTATATTGGACTAGAACCGTAAACTCCATCATTAAACGTGGCTATATCTCCAACTTGAGGGTGTATCTACAAGACTTGCTCCTGGTGTTTTGAGAATAATTATAGACCCATTGATTTGCATTCCCCATATATGGATAAATTGTTTTTCCAAATTGTTTCATTCGATTATATACGTACCAAGTACAATTTCCTAAAAGCATAATGATTTCCAGCATATCCTGTTTTCATTTCGGTATCAGTAATGGGAGCAAAAAAATTTGTCTTTATACGCATCGTATACTTCTTGATTACTTCCATTTAGCACCAGTGCTTTTAGCTGAAAAAAATAATTATACCAATCAGAAGCTGCTTGTATCCGCGAAGCAAGTTTATCTCCCGGATTTCCTTCCCAAGAAATTAAGAAAGCTTTCTGTTAATTCTGGAACACTTGAACCTAATTCTCTATCTCCTATTTTTCTCAAAAATATTTCGTGCACTAGAATATCTCCATTTAACATAAAAATCTAGTTGTAATTCTAAATCATACCAATTCATTCCTTTTTGATTTTTGCATAATTTCTCAACATAGTTTGTCTAATACTACCATCTGCAGTATCCGTCCATTGACCTAACCCTAAGCCTCTATGAATAATATTAGGATATCTACCATAAATAAGCATTCCACCAATATCTAACCAACTATCATCATCCCAAGATGTTTCAGTTGCCCCGATTGGTGGAGATAAATAATCCCCTTCTGCACGCTTTGGATTAATATTACTTTCTATCGCAAAATTTCCTAAAATTGCTGCAATTCCTTCCAAAGAAAAACCTTCATTTAAAAAGATAATCTCGAATAAATTTAGCTCGATTAGCTATATCTTCATTAGGTTTAAACCTTTTTACTGGCTAGACTAGTAAACTGTTTATATTCAATTTTGGGAAAATAGAATTCAGGATTAACAGAATACCATCCCTCTTCTGAATCGTATTTTTCATATTCAATTTCAATAAAAGAACGTTTTGCTTGCCCAATATATGTTCCTACAGGAGTTGTTCTCCTATAGCTATACTTGAAGCATTAACTCCACCTATATAAATTTTGGCTTTACCATTTGATTCAATTTCAATACCACCTGAACCAGCATAGTTGACTGTTCCAGTTAGCGGTGAATAGATAGAATGATTAGAAACAGAAATTTCTATTTTCTCTAAAAATCAATCACATCTCCTCTACGATAATAACCATATCTTTTATTGACAATTATTGATGAACTACTTCCAAATGGAGATTCCAGTAAATCATCTAAACTTTCATATCCTATTTCACGTTTCATTTCTTGCCATGATTCATTATCACTTGGGTCTAAATACCAATATTTACTGCTATCGCTTGATAAAGACGTTAATGGTGTAAAATGATAATTTCCTTTTTCACCATTCATATCTCTCCATAATTCTTTAGATAGACTGATAAATGAATCTGAAAGTTGTTCTCCAGATAAATCATCCGTCAATGGACTAGCATTTGCCTTAAATTCTCCATATCGATAATTAAAAATAAAACAATGCATCGTTCCAATCTGTATAAAATACATTTTTTTGTATCTGAATTATAAGCATCTAACCAGGTAAATCTAGAATAAAGCTTCTGTTAATTCTTTTTCATGTTGGATAATAGCAGGTCTTCCTTTAAAAAAATATTTGTCCTAAAAAAATGACAATAATAACGCAATAAGTAGCGTAATAATGATATTTTTGTTTTAAAGAAATTATTAATAAATCCTGCAATCTTTGAAGTACTTTTTTTCCTAAAAAAATTTTGTAGCTTTAAAAGCTTTTATGATGAAGAAGTCTTTGACGAAATCTTCTGAATTTTTGTTGATTTTTTTAGAAGAGAGTTATTTATTGGAGTTCTTATAAATCCTTTTCCTTTAGAAAAATTTAATGAACGATTTACTAATCCATAACTCCCCTTTAGATAATTTAAATGTCAATTTAGATGTATTAATTACAGTACCTTTTTAAAATAAAATGAGCATTAGAACGAGTAGTTGCTTCACGTTTTTAATTTTATTCCATTCGGCTAATGTATCTTCTTGATTAGTTGTTTTTTTGCAGTTGTTCATGGACTTTTTGTTTAATTTTTCTTTTTGATACACCCTTAGCCCTCTACTATTTCTAATTTCTCTTGCCTTTTTTTAATGTCTTTTTAGTAATAAAAAGCTTGTTCTTTTTTGAAGAAATATTCAGTGCTTTAGAGGATATATCTGAATCTTTTTCAGAGAACTATTTTTATCCATTTTAAAGGTTCTATTAGTAGCAATATTTTTCAAACTTAATTTTTTTGATTTTAAAATCTGTCTTTTCCTGCGGATTTTTTTACTATCTTTAAAAACTCTTTCTTGCTGTATTAGCTTCAGATTTTAAAAGTTGAACTGTTTTTAGTTAACTCTTTTGAAAGACGCTCATTGACAGCATATTTTATTTTTCTGTTTTTTTATAATTTTTGTGACTTTATTCATCTCCTCCACCCGCATCTGTATTCATTAGAGTAAATAACTTCGTATCAATAGGAATTTCATTTTCAAACGGGACAACTATACCACCTGCTGAAATTAATCCAGTTCCTCTTGTTACTCTATCTCCAACAAATTTTAATAAATTGTCAGGTAATTTGATAACTTGACTTAAATACTCTAAATCTACTAATTTTTTTGTCTTAATAAAACGATAAATTCACTGTTAGAAATCATTTTCTTGCCTGCTGAACGTTCTAAAAGAGTTGAAACATTCTGAGTAATTCCTGTAGGAATTGCTCCATATTTATGAACCCTACTCCATAATTTCATAAACCAAGTAGCATTTTCATCAGTATCAAAAATTTAATTGCAATTCATCAAAAATATAGCCACGTTGTTACTTTTTCCTTGATTTGAAACTACTTGTTTCCAAATTTGGTCAAGAATAACTTTCATCGCAAATGGTTTTTAATCGTTCATCTAACTGTTTAATATTAAAAATAACGAACTTAGCATTTAAATCTATATTTGTTTCATGAGCAAAAAAATATCTTGTGAACCGATTGTGTAAGGTTCAACTTTTAATGCTAATTCCTCTGCTATCGCTTCAGGTTGATCTTTTTAAAATATCATACCAATCTACCAACGTTGGATTTTTATCTGTTACTTTTTCATAAGTTAACCGAGTTACCCTATCAATTAAACTTGCTTCAACATCAGAAAAAAATCCTTCAGAATAGATTCAAATAAACTCGCTAATAAATTAGCTTTCTCTTTAACCAAATCAACATGCCTATCTTCCTCTTTTAACAGACTTCTATCTGCCATGTCTAAAAATATTCAAATGATGTTTAGTTCCAGGAAAAAAATATCTAATATTTGAGCCTTAAATGTTCTTCCAATAGGTAAATATTCTGATTCAGGATCCACAATAATCACCCTATCATTTTTTTGTTTTAATAACGTTGATAACAATCCCCATTTAACCGTCATACCTTTACCAGAACCTGATGACCCTAGAACTAATCCAGATGGAGTAATTAAGTCTTCTTTTCTATTAACAGTAATCATATTTTTACTTAATTGATTTTTGTCCATAATATTGTCCATTAGAACTATTTAATTCTACTGAAGTAAAAGGAACTTGAGTAACTATGTTATTCGTTGTTAAATCACGCATATACAAGGCTTCAACATCTAAATAAGGTTTTACCAATAGGTAAAAATAGTATTTAATGCTTCTTCTTGCATTTTATAAACATCATCAAATTCTACTTGCCATGTTCTAGCAACTTCTTTTTAACTCTCTTACAGCTTCTGTTAACTGTTCTTTTGATTCTTCTAATAGCATGACACAAAAAGATACCAGAAAAAGATTTTTGACCATTATCTTTCATTTCCTCAATCAATTGTTCTGTAGTTTGTTCAATTTCTTTAGATACACCAGACAACATATCTTCAGATAAGCCAGCAACAAAATTTTTTTCTTTTGTTGTTTAACAATTTCAGCTTTATTTAGCAATTGCTTATTTCTAATATTGTTTCTAGCTTCAGTGAGATCGTAAGGTTTTGCATGTATTGAAATTATTAATTCTCTACCCATTTTTACAAATTTCTTGAATTAAATGATCTTCTAATTTTTTTGGAAATTCTCTAATGTATAAAAATTTTTCCCATAGTATTCATCTAATTCAAAATAATTTTCTTTGAAATGTATTCTTGTAGGGGATACAAAAATTTCTTGTTGTTAAATGTGTTAAAACTAAATCTGAATATTTGAATGAAAAAAATATTTTTTTAGGGTCTTAAAATACTAGCCATTAATTTCAGACGTTCGATTCCCTCAAGTTTATGAAAAGTTAACTCTGTTCCATTTTCATTAAATCTCTTCTTAAAGTTTTTGAATCATGGTATTTAATTGACGATTAGCTTGTTTAGGGAGAATTTGATTCAGTTGTAAATATTGCATATTTTTCAACATTAAAAATTATTTTGATCTCTATTAAATCTTGATAAAATTAAATCATTCATCTCTTCTATAATCATCAAAGCCATCTGCTTGATACTCTAATAAAATATCATTAATAATACTCGAATCTGTTCTCTTATTAATCACTAATAATTGATAACGAGATTGTTTATCAAGTGAATTTAACGCTTCAGCATAATTTACTAAAATATCTAATTTCTCATCTTCATTTTGCAACTTCATAATCAACTTCTCCCAATTTCATACAGGTAGAATACTCGTTGTTAACAACATGCATTAATCCTGATTCATATTGACTGGTATAATTTATCGTATTGTTTGTAGAAGCTAATTTATGAATTCTTTCTTTTCGTTGTTTATCAGATTTCATCTGTTTCTTTTGATTCTTTTTCTTTTGAATAAATTCATGTGGTTCATATCTCCTTATTGTTCCTGTTTGATATGTTCTTTCTTGCCATTTAACAAAAATCAATATCTTTTTTTAAATGTTTGCCATTTACCTATTCCAATTAATACTGGTGGAACGATTAATAATAACCCTGTAGGAATAGCTATTAATACGAAAAATCCATGTCTCTAATAAAAAAACGATTCTGCTAGAATTAATAAAATACCAGGTAATGACTGTAAACCCATTTTTAATTGTCTTTTTGTAAAACCTCCAAAAATAAGGAGCTTCATATTTTGATAAATCCTTATAAAAATTCTGAATGAATTGCCATATTTTAAACCCCCATCATTTTTCTAGCTGTCATTTGAGTTCCAATTAGAGTTACAATAAATAAAAACGTTTTTAACTCCGAATAAAAAGAAATTCCCAAGATTTTTCATAAAATCCCCGAACTTGCAACTTCAAACATATCAGCAGATGCTATTATTGGATACAATCTTAAAACTGCTATTAACAATACCCCTTGCAACATAATGGCAAGAAACTGTTTGACAAATCCAATGGCAACACTCTTATAGGTATCACTAACAAAACTTGCAACAATTAGACAAGATACAGAACGATAAATATACAAAGCTACAAATCTTAAGAAATTTAGAGTTTTAACAGTAATGCTAGCTCCCCATAAACAAAAAGCAGAAACAGCTTGCATTCCGCCTAAAAATCATTTTTTTGATACCAATTAACTTTTCCGACAATTTCAGGAATTTTTTTGAGAAAAAAATCAATAGTTGTTGTATTAATCTTAAAAAGTAAATTTCAGATGCATTTGAAATATACAAACAGGCATCTATTATTTGTGTACTTAGCATAACAAATGAAAAAATGCAACTAAATATTTCCATCCAATTGAAATGTATAATTCTGTTCCGCTTTGTCCCTGTTCACTACTTAATTTTCTAAATGTTTCTGTCATTTCGAGATACATTAATATAGCTAAAAATAACAAGTGCCACAACTTTTTAAAAGCATTAGCTACCGAATTAGTAAATTGAAAAGGCTTTGAGAATTATACTGTTCCATTGAAGAAAGTAACTGACGTATTGTTTCCGAATCAATTCTCATTTAATTTATCCTTCTAAAAATTTAATTTGTCCTAATGCTGTAACAATCGCTGTTGTAACTCCACCTGATATAAGAGCCATAGCACCACCTGAAACCATTGCATTAATACCTTGATCCATTTGTTGTGGATTATCATTTTTGCCCTGCAAAGTATTTTTTTGAAAACCAGTAACAACTGACCACAATCCTTGAACTGTTATTATTGCACCCTACAACTTGAATTAATTTAATTAAAATATCCATATTTTTTTCTCCTTTTCTATCTTTTTAAAAAAATATCTATCATCATCTTCATCAGATATGATATTACTTTTCTTCATATTCATCTAATGATAAAAATGAAGAAATTTTTGTTCTTTTTATTTTTGAAAGTATTCTTCTTCTACTTCGATATAAACTGATTTACCTTCTAAAAAACTGAGCTGTTTCATAAGTATATCCAAAATCCATATCTGGAATTTCTTCTCCAGTATCCTCAATACTCATTAAAAATGAAATTCAAATTATCCCTGTATAGCTGTGTTAAAAGTTAAATAATAAAAACCTTGATACTGCCCATCACTAACAGTAATTTTAAACATCTCATTTTTCGTTTCTTGATTCCGTCATTTGAACATTCGTAATTTTTTTGCTTGATGTTTTCCAACAGGAAAATACTGAACTTTACTTCTTTCAATTCGGTCAAATTTCATTATTAAATTCTCCTCTATTTAATTTTAAATTTAGATTATTTTGAAAATGATTGATATGTTGTCATCGATAGCCGTAATTTTTCAGGAACTTGAATCACTTCTCCTGTTATTGGATTATGTCTTTTTAGTTTCTTTTTTTCTTAATTATTCGTATTGTTCCAATGTCTTTTATACCAATATCATTGTGTTTTAATAATATATCTTTCATTCCATTTTCAAATTCTTCTAAAAGAATCTTCGTTTCTTTTTCCGTTCTATTGTGTCTTTTAGCCAATAAACGAATTAATTTTTGTCGATTAGAATTATTTCTCATCGTCTCCCTTCCCTTCATAAAAAGAAGCTAACTTAAAAATTAGCTTCTTTAATAAATTTTTATTATTTTCTTTTTCTTAGACTCTTAATTCCTAAAAACTAAAGAAATAATAGCTCCCATAATAGGTTTAAATAATGTAACTGTCCCTGTTCTTGGAAGTTCTGGTTTAGGCTCTAGTTTAGGGTTCTGGCTTAGGCTCTGGTTTAGGCTCTGGCTTAGGTTCTGGCTTAGGCTCTGGCTTAGGCTCTGGGCTTAGGTTCTGGTTTAGGCTCTGGCTTAGGCTCTGGCTTAGGCTCTGGGCTTAGGCTCTGGCTTTAGGCTCTGGCTTAGGCTCTGGCTTAGGTTCTAGTGTATTTGTTACTACAGTATTAGAAATATAATCCGAATGATTAATTGGATTAGTATACATATTTTCTACTGTACCTTCTTTGATACGTTTCATTTCTAAAATAACATCAGCTTTAAAATCACTTGTATCTAGAATTTTTTTCCAAGAACTCTTCTTTGAATGAAATTCTAACCTTTCCTGATTCTTTTAATTCAGTAGTATAATTAGTTACATCAGTACCGACCTTAATTGTTGTACCATCCTTTAATTTAATATCTGTTGAAATTCTTGTTGAATAACCAATATACTGATCTTTTGATTCATCATAATCATCTACAAATTCATATTTTTCAATTCCTCTGAACGATTTTTAGGGAATTAAACCACCTGATAAATGATAATAAAAAGTATTATTTAAAAGCAATTTCCTTTTTATCAACACTTTCTCCATCTTTTGTAGATGTAACATCTTTTTTTCACAGAAATATTAGGAACAAAGTTTGATACTACATTTTGATACATTAACTTTATTAAAATCAATTTGCATTGTCTGATTACGATATTCTCCACCATTTAATTTAAAAATCATTATTGACAATTGAAGGTAATAAAATATTTAATTTTACACCTTTTTACATAACTGTTGAAAAATTCTTCAGGATTTTCTGCACTAAATACAACAAATTTATTATTAAGTACTAAATTATTTGATTTAGCAATTGCTCTAATTTTTTTTCTGGAGCAGTTTCAAGATTTTCATAAATATTAGCACTAATATTTTTATTTCCGTACCCTTTTTCATCAACAACTTTGAATTTATCTTTCTGAAAATCTAACCCTTTTTCAGGTAAATCATCAATATGATAAAAATCCATTTTGAATCGCATTTTTGATACTGTTACATCTTTATATGTTGAGAAATCCCATGTGATTTTTATATAAATGTTTTTCACCAATTCCAACATTTTTTTCCATCGATTACAATTCCTTTTTCATTATAATTATGTTTTTCAGGTTTTGGATTTTTTTGGGATATTGTTTGTTACAGTATTTGTATAATAGCCATTCCCAAAGTCAATTTGATATCCTTTATTAATATAACTACTTCCTTCTAATAACGTTGAATTAATTGTAGTTGGGAATTTAATTTTAAGATTTTTTTCCATTTACAACATATTTATTATAAAACTCTTCTGGATTTGTTACTTTGAAAACAACAAATTTTCCATTCGGAGTAATTTTTAGAATTTGCCAATATTCTTTTTAACTTCTTCTGGAACACTTCTTACATTTTCATAAACATTTGTAGTCACTCCTGAAACGATTTCTCCTGTTTCTGTAGTAATTTTAATTCCATCTTCATTAATATTTAAGGCTTCTTCTGGATAATCTTCAATATAATAGAATCCCTTCTTAATTTCTTCTTTACTTGCAACAATCCTTTTATATTGATCTAAATCCCAAGTCAATTCATAATGATTCACTGTATTTCTAGATACTAATTTTCCATCAATTAAAAACTTTATCATCATTATAATTGTGTTTTTCTGGACGGATAAGATTTGTTTTTATCTCCAGGAGTAGTAATTGTAACTGTGTTTGAATGAACAGTATATTCATTATTTACATTCAAACTAAAAATTATTTTTATAAATTGCCCCATCATTTTTAATTTTTACCAATTAACACTGGAGAAGAAACATTATATTCTTTTTGAAAGATCATGATTAATCTTTTTCTAAAGTCGCTGTCTTAGCATGTGCAATAACAATATTCTTTTTCACGGTTAAATTCGATATCATAATCTTGAGAAGCTTTTTTTCGTTGCTTCTAAATCTAATTCAAAAACCAGGAGGTAATGCATCAGTAAAATCATAACTAGTTACAGCTTTTCTATCAGGGAATAAAGGAGTTGTATGCAATTCCCATTTTACAATAGAATCTTTTGGTACAGCATGATTATTAATAGACAAATTATCATTATTCTTCACTTCTTTTAACGCTGAAGGTTGCATTGACAATCTATTATAATGATAATTTACTGTAGGCTTATCTGGAGCTGTAGGAACTTCTCGAATCTCTAAAGTAGGTAATGATAATAATGGTTTTAAGAGGTTTTGATTCAGGTGGTGAGGTGTTGATAAACCAGCCATATACCCTACTTCACCAAATAAATTAAATTGAATACCGCTTCCAGGAGTTAATGTATTTTCTTCTAGAATACCTCTCCCAGATACATCTTCATGTTTCATTTCCCAAGCAGTGGAATGTCTATAATTAATTGAAGTCCCATAACCATAAGTTAAATAAGCTCCTCTAGGCAATTCAGAATTATCATCATTAACACCTGCAATATACCCTCTGATTTGATGATTATCAACTTTATATACTCCAGAGCTATCAGAAATTAATTCATTATTTGTTGTATATTCATTAAATGTTAATCTAGCTCCTTGATCCCAATCGACATCAGTTATTAAAGTAGGCATTGCAAGCTTGACTGGTTTACCCTTTGAGAGAAACTCAATTTTAAAATCAATACTATATAAATTATTAAAGTAAAATTTCAAACTTTTATCATCTGCTTTTTGTAAGGAAAAAGTTGGTTCATATAAATCATCAATATCATTTGTAATCCCCAGAGTTTTTATTAAGTTTATCTCTATTAAATGTTGAAATAGGTGTTTTTAACACCTCTTTTTGGAAGCTCATTTAACGTAAATTTCAAATCCAACTTTTCTCCATTTTTTTAATGTCGCAACATTTGTAACAGTAAATGTTCCCCTTCTTTAAAAGTCATAAAATAAATCTGCTTTTAGGATATTTGGGATTAAAAAAATCAAAATCATTAAAAAGTTGTTTTACCATATCTATCAATTGAATTTGGGTTATGTTTCATGTTAACAACATTTGTAATTGTAGATTTATCAGTATACTCAATTGGACTTCCTAATGTATCTGCTCCAGTCTTTGATTTATCATTAATTAAAGTAAAATCAAAATATTTTTTTAGAACCAAAATAATTATCATCATAATTACCATACATAGCTAATCCACGTTCAGATTCTACTAATGGTTTTCCTCAACAATTTTTATCTATTTGATTTTTTTATACTATTTTCATTTTTAGCAACTCATTATATTCTTTTTAATTTTGTTACGTTTTCTTTTCAATAAGTGCATTTTCTTTTTTTATTTCTTCATTTTGTTTATTAATTTTTTCTACTTCAATGGTATGTGCTTTTTTTCTTATCTTCATTTTCTTTTAAAATTTCAGCATTATTAGCACGATATTCAGTAATCTTATTTTCATAATTTTTTTATTTTTAAATTAATTTCATCAATTTGATTTTTATAATCGTTTTTAATTTCGCTTATTTTTTTATTTGCTTCTTCTGCTGAAGTAACAGTTCCTTTATCAATATCAGTATTTTTAGTAACAGATAAACCTAATGCTTTTTGATTTCTCAATTACCCTATCTAACTCACTTTTTAGATACTTCAATAGATAATTTTTCCACTTTTTGTTTCCTGCTGCATTTTGACTTGAAAGACTTTCACTACTCGAAAATTTCTTGTTTATTCGGAAGATTAGTTGCTTGATTTTCTGTAACTTCATTAGCATATACTGTTTTGGAAACTATCTAAACTAATTGCCGTTAAAACTCCAACTGATAATAATTCTTTCCCTCTTTTTACTTTTTTTAATAATGTTTTATACTTTTTGTTTCATAACATTCTCCTTTTCTACTTTTTGCCTTCAAGGCAGAATCTTTTTGAAACATTATTTGGACTTCTAATATTACTCATACGCACTCCTTATAAAATAAAAAGCACCTAACTAATTTGTTAGATGCCTCTTATTTTTAATTATTTTTCTACAGTTGTAATCTCTACATTTTCAGTTTTTGTTAAATCATTCTTATTATTGCTTTTTCAGTTCTTTTTCGTTGTTTTTTTATTTAGTTGTCTTTCTTTTTTTGGAATATCAATCTTCCATACTCCTTTTTTTCATCCACAGTATAACCTTCTGGAGTTATAGTATTGGTTAATAATTCACCATTTGAATCAAAAGTAATACCAGTTATCATTATCCTTTATCCAACCATTCTTCACTTGTTCTCCAGAATCTTTATAATAATGTTTCCTTGCCATCCTGTTAACATATGTCCATCATCAGCAAACAGATAATTGCTTTGCTCTAATTTCAATTTACCAGTATTCATACTTCCATCAGCGTTTAAATAATACCATTGATTATTTTCTTTCAACCAACCTATTTTCATTTCACCAGATTCAGCAAAATAGTACCAAGCTTTATCAATCTGTTTCCATCCCGAAACCATATTACCATCTGTAGTTAGATAGTACCATGCACCACTTGATGGAATCCATCCAGTTTCCATTTGACCATATTCATTAAAAATAATACCATTTACTATTAATTTTATTCCAATTTCTAGCCATTTCACCACTTTGATGTAAATAGAACCATCGATTACGCCATTTCTTCCATTGATTTTCTAACATCTCTCCATTTCCTTTGAAGAAATAGAATTTTTTTACCAATTTCACTCCAACCAATCGCATGTTCCCCAGTGGTATATTGATATTTCCATGCACCATCTTCTTGATACCATTTTTCTTCATATTTTTGGAATACGAGGATACATAGTTGTAATATTATTTATACCATCCTTTTGAATATCAAATACGGTAGCATTATATTCATTACTACTTGCTTTAATTAAAGTTGCTCCATAAGAATGTAATTGGTCAATTACATCTGTTGCTACTTGATTATTTTTTTCCACGGATCACTATTAGATGTTTTGTACTACAATAGACGGATGTAAATTTTTTTAAAAAGTTGTAAGTGTTAGAATAACGTGCTTCATAATGATGATTAAACTTCATCATATCAACTTTTCCAATAATTGAACCATAACGATCTTCATTTCCATAATCTAAGTTATTCAAATCTCCTGCAGTAAAAAAATTCTTTTTCCATTCACTGTAATCACACTAATAATCGAATTAGAATTATCATCTACAACTGGAGTTAACTGTCCGTTCGTATATTGATTTTCATAGTTAAATAATTGAATATCCATATCTCCTAAGAAAAAAGTGAGATTGTTCCTTTGTAATATCTTGTAATACAGGAATTCCTTTTTTTCATTGGCAACAGATAATACTTTATCATATTCATATTGACTATCCCACACTCTATCAGGATCCGTTATTCTACTATCGCTATATCGCTTCATAAATATTTTATTAACATTGAAATGTTCCATTAATTCATCTGCATTCCCAATATGATCCGAATGAGCATGAGTAATTAAAAATAAAATCTAATGTTTCTACTCCAATATTCTTTAAAATGTCTCATAACACGTTCTGTCATAACTTTTCTATAATCAGTGTTTGTACCATCTCGATACGGATATCTAGAATCACTTCCATCTGGAAAAATCATAATCTTCTCCAGTATCAATCATAGCATAATGCCCATTACTTTCTAATAAAAATAGCATCACTTCCTGAATTATCAAGAGAAACATTAATAAAATGAATTTTATTTTCGTTTCCTTCTTCAGCATAAACTGTATTCATAATGCCAAATGTGCATAAAAGTCCTGCAATCATTCCTACTTTCCATTTTTTTCATCATTATCATCCTTTTTTTCTAATTTATTTTTAACAAGTTTTACATTACTAATCTTTTTACTTTTCTGAAGATATAAATTCCTACTGCTAAACTTAAAACAATACCTAATATTATTAAAATCCAGATACCGTACTCCGTAATAATATGAATTGCAAAACATTGATAAAATCACAATTATTAAAAAAATATTATTCCTATAATAAAAATATTCAAATAATCTTATTAGAATACCTAATAAAATTGCTCCTACAAATCCTGCAATGATAATATATCCTATCATTTCATATATTGAATTCCCCATACAAATTCTCCTTTTTCTCTTAGGCTTTTACTTTTTCGCCCTCAAGGCAAAAAAAGTAATATTATTATTTATTATACAGTAGTAATTATATTTTTTTATTCTAGCAATAATTCTAAAAATTTAGAAACTTGTTCAGTATTTAAATTTAAAGAATGAATGTAAGTTTTATGATTCTCTAGTTTTTGAACAAATTTTTTTCTAATTTACTTTTTATTAGTCTCATCTGATTCTTTTTATAAAATTGTTATCCAAGCATTCTTCTATTGAAAAAAATCATCATTTTTTTCACTTTCAACTATTTCTTTTACCTGTTTTAATGTTAATTTTTTTGATGATTTACTATAAAATCAGCCATTTTTTTGTTGATTGTTTTTTTCTAACTTTGCTAGTTGTTCACCCTAAATTTAAAGATAGTTTCTTTTTATCTAAAAAGTTCTAATAATTCAGGTATCAATTTTGAACAAGCTATATATCTTGATAATGTCCGTGGTTTAATATTTTCTTTTTCGCTTAACTCTCTAAACTATTGTATCTTTCTGCTCCACGTTGCCCTTGTTTTTTTTCATCGCTATTGATCGTAATGTATAAGCTTTTACTTTCTCACTCTCTTTAATACTCGTTCTTTGAAGTAAATTACTTTGAACTAAGTAAATCATGGCTTCTTCATCGTTTAAATTTTTTTATATTCACTGGAACTCGATTCCAATTTAACAATTTAATCGCTTCGAATCTGTTATGTCCTGAAATAATTTGAAAAATTTTTCATCACTAATTTTTTTCGAACAAGAATTGGATTGTCTAATCCTCTTAATTTAATATCTTCAGCTAATTCTTTTTAAACGAGAATCTTTATAAATTTCAAATGGTTGATTTGGATATGGTTTAATCCATTGGAGTGGTAATTCTTTAATTTCTTCTAAAAATTTCTTCTTTTCCTAAACCAAACATAGTTTCAATTCCCATTGTCATTTTAACATTCACCTCTTTCAACCAGTTCTTTTTGCAAGTTGTTTAAAATCTTCAGCTAATCTACTTTTTATTCATTTTTTTGAAGAGGAATCCGTGATGCATAACTTTTTCTTGCTTCTGTTAACTCTTTAATTTCCTGTTTTAATAATAAAGTTGGAAATTTTTTTCTAATAATTTTTCTCTTACTTCAGAACTAACATTAGTATTAGAAACTTTAGTAAAAAGAATTCCTTCTACTCTTAACTCTCTATTCAATCTCTTCTTTACCATATCAACATATTGAAATAACTGAGCTAATCCCTCAATGCACCATAGCTTGCCTCAACAGGTATTAAAAACTGTTGTTGCAGCTGTTAATGCATTGATCAATAAAATGTTTAAAGCAGGCATACAATCAATTAAAACAAAATCATATCTCTCTTGAACTTTTTAATCGATGTAAAATATCTTTTAAAAATATATTCTCTTGCACTTGTCATTATTAAACTCATTTCTATAGCAGATAATGTTAAACTTGTTGAAATATAGTCTAGATTTTCATTATATGATTGAATTAATTCACTTGAATAATCATCAATATTTTTTTAATTCTTGTTCAATAGCATCAGCTATTGAAATAGATGTATTATCTCCATTAAGATAATTTGATAAATTATGTTGTGGATCAAAAATCTATTAATAACACTTTTTTTCCTTGTTCAGCTAACATAACTCCTAAATTCATAGTTGTGGCTGTTTTTTTCCTACTCCACCCTTTTGATTTGCTATAGCGATTATCTTCATTTTTTTAATTCTCCTTAGATTGTTATTTTCTCTTAATTTCTCTTTAAATAGCTAGTCCATTATGATTAATGTAATCTTCAAAGTATCCTCTTAACGCAACAAATAAATATCTATCAAAAATTTTCAATTGTTTTTATCAGTATATTGTTTCTAAGCACTCTTAACAATGTTTTTTTGCTAGAGTTATATTTTTCTTCCTCTGTCAAATCTTCTAATAAGATTAATATCCCTGTAAAATTATAAACTTCTTTTTTTGGCTTTAAACAAAACTCCTAAGATATAACTAATTTGATTTACGTCTCTTATGGCTCTAAATAATGCATCTGTTACTATTGAACTAATTCCCATTTGACTATAATCCGTTAATAATTCCTCTTTCTTTAATCGATTTGAAATTGCTCTTTCTGATTCATTTACTGATTCTATATTATTAAAATTAATATTATTATTTTTTTAGTATTATTAGGCTTAATTTTTTTAAGTTCTTGAACTAAATTATTTTCAGTTCTAGAACTTAAATTTTTTTAAGTTCTGAAATTCTAGAGTATTTCCTACATCTTCTATTTCTATCAAATTCTGAGCATCACTTTTTGAAGCAACAGGTTCATAAATGTAAAGTAAATTTGCTTTTTCCTCTTCCCATTCTCTTTTGTTCTAATAAACCATAACTAATCAACTCTTTTTTTATTTTTTTACAATAGTTGGTTCGCTAACATTTACTAGATTCATTAACTCTTGATTTGTATAAACAAAATAAACATTTCCTTTTTCATCATACCACCCATTTTTAGATAAATTTGTTTCGATCATTTAAAAATTGTCCAAGCAATTTTTGCTCCTGAAATCTAAACTTCTATATAATTCTCCATAAATTAATAGTGCTGGTAACATTAGAAATTTCTTCTCAGCTTTTCTATATATATTTTGATTTTCTCTATTTTTTTAATATATATTCTTGTTCTTCTTTACTAAGCTTCATCGTTTAAAAACTCCTTTAAATTGAATTTAACAAAAATTCCATTAGAGTTTCCATCCATCTTTCAATTGCATGAAATTTCTTTAACCTTTTTTTAAAATATATTTAGTTCTTTTCATTACTTTTTTTCTTTTGGGATAATCGATGTTTCATTCAATCCAACATTATCAATTAAAACGATATAAAAAAATTTTCTCTTCTGATGTTAATTGTTTCTCTCTAAAAATTCTCTTTGGAACTCGAATCAAACGATTCAAATTTTTTTACTGTATTCATAATTTTCTCCTTTTTCTATCTATTATGGATGGATCTAAACTATTTCTTTTTTTAAAGAGACACTTTACAAACCATCCATAAATTTATAAACATTTATCTTTATTTATATCGTGTTTTAAATTTTAATTTTCCTTCTTTTCTATCTGCAACTAACACTATCCCTTGCTTAATAGTTAGAATATGCGGATAAATATCGGGAAAAGATTCTCTAATTTTTAATATCTGCAACTTTGCCACTAATTATGGCATCTTTTAACAGGCACATAAATTCCGTCTTTCCTTATTTCTGCAATAATGTATTTATAAGAACTGTCTAATTTAACTGTAGCATTACCATATAATCCTAATTGTCTTAAATCACTAATTCTAACTTCCATTACTTTTTTTCTCCTTTTTGAAAATAATGTCGGGAATGAACGTATCATTCCTCGGTATTTTTTTACGTAAGGTTTTTAGTCGTGTTCACCTCGAACTCATCTCCATAGTCTTAAGTACTTTCGTTACGTGGCAGGGGTTGTTAGTTATGCAACCATTTACTCCAACTGCTCGATTCCATTTTTATCCTTAGCCACACTCTTTTTAGCCGTTGGGGGTTATTAAATTGTCAAAGAACATTATCTATTCAAAAAAAGAGAACAGATTTTTCTGTTCTCTTCTATATAATATTCTATATATTTAGCTCTAACAAAACTCTAGACACTTACACTCAAAAATTATTAAAATTAATATTATTATTTTTTTAGTATTATTAGGCTTAATTTTTTTAAGTTCTTGAACTAAATTATTTTCAGTTCTAGAACTTAAATTTTTTAAGTTCTGAAATTCTAGAGTATTTCCTACATCTTCTATTTCTATCAAATTCTGAGCATCACTTTTTGAAGCAACAGGTTCATAAATGTAAAGTAAATTTTGCTTTTTCCTCTTCCCATTCTCTTTTGTTCTAATAAACCATAACTAATCAACTCTTTTTTTATTTTTACAATAGTTGGTTCGCTAACATTTACTAGATTCATTAACTCTTGATTTGTATAAACAAAATAAACATTTCCTTTTTCATCATACCACCCATTTTTAGATAAATTTGTTCGATCATTTAAAAATTGTCCAAGCAATTTTTGCTCCTGAATCTAAACTTCTATATAATTCTCCATAAATTAATAGTGCTGGTAACATTAGAAATTTCTTCTCAGCTTTTCTATATATATTTTGATTTTTCTATTTTTTAATATATATTCTTGTTCTTCTTTACTAAGCTTCATCGTTTAAAAACTCCTTTAAATTGAATTTAACAAAATTCCATTAGGAGTTTCCATCCATCTTTCAATTGCATGAAATTTCTTTAACCTTTTTAAAATATATTTAGTTCTTTTCATTACTTTTTTTCTTTTTGGGATAATCGATGTTTCATTCAATCCAACATTATCAATTAAAACGATATAAAAAATTTTCTCTTCTGATGTTAATTGTTTCTCTTCTAAAAATTTTCTTTGGAACTCGAATCAAACGATTCAAATTTCTTTTTACTGTATTCATAATTTTCTCCTTTTTCTATCTATTATGGATGGATCTAAACTATTTCTTTTTAAAGAGACACTTTACAACCATCCATAAATTTATAAACATTTATCTTTATTTATATCGTGTTTTAAATTTTAATTTTCCTTCTTTTCTATCTGCAACTAACACTATCCCTTGCTTAATAGTTAGAATATGCGGATAAATATCGGGAAAAAGATTCTCTAATTTTAATATCTGCAACTTTGCCACTAATTATGGCATCTTTAACAGGCACATAAATTCCGTCTTTCCTTATTTCTGCAATAATGTATTTATAAGAACTGTCTAATTTAACTGTAGCATTACCATATAATCCTAATTGTCTTAAATCACTAATTCTAACTTCCATTACTTTTTCTCCTTTTTGAACAATGTCGGGAATGAACGTATCATTCCTCAGTATTTTTACGTAAGGTTTTTAGTCGTGTTCACCTCGAACTCATCTCCATAGTCTTAAGTACTTTCGTTACGTGGCAGGGTTGTTAGTTATGCAACCATTTACTCCAACTGCTCGATTCCATTTTTTTATCCTTAGCCACACTCTTTTTAGCTGTTGGGGTTATTAAATTGTCAAAGAACATTATCTATTCAAAAAAGAGAACAGATTTTTCTGTTCTCTCTATATAATATTCTATATATTTAGCTCTAACAAAACTCTAGACACTTACACTCAAATATTGAATTTTTCCTTTTAACGAAGAAATAATATTATTCTTTTTATTGATCAAATCTCTTAAGCCAAATATATTCAATAACTTTTTCATCAATATCATTCATCTCTGTCTTTAGAGTTGCTATTTTAGTTCCTAAAATGCGTTCTTTACCAATTGTTTTTTTATCTGACCCAAATCAATAGTCCCACACAGCTTTGAGGAATTTCCTTTATAATCAGTATATAAATAATTTGCTGTAATTGGAATTTGAATATCAGGGATTGTCATCGGACTACTTTGATATTATAGCACATGTGAAAACAGGAGATTTAAAAATTATATGCATTCGATTGTAATACAACAACTGGTCTTATTTTATTTTCCTCACTGCCTATATTTTTCACTCAAATCAACAAAGAAAACTTCTCCTCTTTTTACAGTCCATTTCTTTGAGATTTTTGCAACAACATAAAACAACTTTTGCATAAGCCATCGATTATAACGTTGCGATTGTTGAATAACAGTTTTTTTCATCATTGTTCATATTATATGCTCCTTCCGTTAAATTTATATTTAATATTCTTTTTCGTAAATTATCAACTCAAGTACAACAAATGCTAACTTAGTTTATATACATAATTTAACTTTTGTACTTACAAAGTAATTAGTTCAAAACAAACAAATATACTAATAACCTCTAAAGGTTCGCACCAAATTTTTGCCGCATTTTTCTTTCAATTGACTTTCCATTAACTATCATTAGAAAACCAATAATTGTTCCAATAGTTCAGTTACACTAAAAAGTCTAATAATTTTCATAGTATTCTTAGTCGATGATTGATGGCAGCTACATATACCTATAGTTCCTCATCTGTTAAGGTATTAAAAACCTGACTTTTAGGTAAAAAATTCTCTTAGTAGCCCATAAAAAGAAAGTCTATTTCTGTTTATATTTCTCCATTTTGAATCCAAAAATTTCTAAAAAGCTATTAATTAGATTAGCCATCAGGATTTATCAAACAACCCCTTTGATTAAAAATTCGATTTTTATACACTCTGCAAAGCTTTTAATCAATATCTAAGTATTGAATCTCTCCAAAGATACTCTCAATATTCTCTATATTTTTTTCTTCGATTTCAGAAATATAAACTACAAAAAGTTTTATTTTTTTGCTCTAGAACAAGCTACATATAGAAGATTACGGACTGCTATATAACGTGTATCATCGTCAGTTTGATTTCTATAATTTTAAAAAAATATTTACAGTAATCTTTTTACCCCAGCAAAAATTATCCTGCAACACAACAACCACATTATCAAATTCTAATCCTTTTTGAACCATGTAATGTATAGTAATTGATACCTTCATTTTTCAAATCACCAAATATATATTTATACCACTCCGTAAATTGAGAAAAACTGTATTCTATTCATCAATAGAATTCATTTCTCTTGTTGTTTCAGTTTCCTCCTCCGTTTGTTGAGAAAAAATAAAAATAATCATAGGCACGATTTTGAATACTCAATAAAAAGATTTTGGGAGATATCATCTATCGAGAATATTTTTCTTAAAAATTTTTTTCACCTGAAATTCGTTCGTTTATCTTGCTAACTTCATCGATACACCCAAAAAGTGTCATTTTTGAAAAGTCAAATTTGTTTTATACTATCAATAAAAATGTTTCATCTCTGCAAATGTTAGTGACGATTTAGAAGATTCTATAAACTGAACAATTTCCTTAACTGTTGAATTACCGTCTGATACCTTTTGAATAAAAATCTACAAAATTTAAAACCTCTCTAAAAACCATCCCATATGCTGTAAATTTTTCTGTAAAAATTCATTACTCATCTTATCATAGTTACTACCACTAAATCGAGGAAACTTTTTCAAAATCGACAATATTTCATCAAATCCTCTCGCTTTTGGAAATATCATTATTTTTCATTAGAAGACAAGCAGTATTTTGGTTCAGATCATTTCCTCAAAAAATCATCTAAGTTAAAGTCATCTCTAGCTACAAAAATTTATAACACCCATTATCAAAATCATATATATAGACTGTTGACCAAAATTGTCATTTCTAATTCTTTTCAATTAACTCTACAATCTGCTTAGAAGAACGACGGTTAAATTTTCAATGATTTTATATTCATGTTTATTTGGAAGATTCCCAATCCCTGAATCATAAATACTTTGTAAAGAATCTCCAAAAATCCTACAATAAATTTTTCCTAGTATTTGAATATTCCCTGATACTATCCATTATATCAATAACTTTTTCCATCTGTATCTTGGTACTCGTCTACTAAAACATATGGATACCTATCTGAAAATAATCTTTTTAATATATTCTGACCTGTAATAATATTTTTAGAGTAAAGTAATAATGTATCATGACTAATAACATATTTTTCAAGTTTATCTCTATTTTGAACAGGATTATAAATGATTTTATTTGTTTTTGATTCGATTTCATTTAACGTATTTTCAAGTTTAATCTTCTTAATACAATTTTTAACAAATTTACAAAATTTATCAACATTGCTTAAAATAATCATTAAAAATATTTATTATGAGCAATAATTTTTCTTTTTAAAAATTTTTAGCTGGACTAGTAGGTACATTATAAAAAAATTTCTAAAAAACTTTTCATCACTAATCGCAACCAGGAAATCAGCCAGAATAACACTACTAGAAAGAGAATCACTATTTACTTTTTGATTGATTTCATTAAGTTCTTCTATAATTTTTTCTTATGTTCTATAGTCAGTAACTCTTGCTGAATAGCGATAAATCCCCAAAGAAATTCATGAATTGTAGAAACTATTACCGAAGAATTCCTACCGATTCGTTCAAGAATTTCATCTTTTTGCCGCATTGGTATAAGTGATACATAAAATTTTTGATTGTTTTGTTTTAAATTTTTCTCCTTCTGTCCTTAAAATGTGCTCAATTGATTTTTGAAGTGCATAAAGTTTTTCCAGCTCCGGCACCAGCATCAAAACAAAAGCTTTCAAAGTTGTTTAAACAATCATTAATCATTTTCTGAATATCTAACTCTACTTGTATATTTTCTGAACTAATTTTATATGTCATTATTTACTCCCCGAAATATCCACAAAGTGAATTTAACCCTGACTCAATATACTTAGGTAATTTAATATTAAAACTATCATCAGTCACAGACAAGAATACTAATCCTGTAGAAAATTTTGATTTCTCATCAGATAATTTTACTTGATACATATAAGACTTCTCTGCAATATTGTCATTTTCATCAATATTTGAAAAATACTTCATGTTCGGATGAACATATTGCAGAAAGCTTAATTATGATCGCTTGTATAGTTTTTCACCTTCATCCACTGCATTTGTTAAAAATAACTGCTTCCTCAAAACTGGTAGCATAATATCCATTAATTTTTACCTTGTGAGTACAGAGTAATATTATTATAATTAATACTTAATTCTTCTTTATCACTAAGCTTTTTAATTATCTCATTATTAATTTCATTAAATTTAGAATCATCATTATTTTAAACCTTTTTCAAAAAAATATTGAATGGTAGCATTTGTACTTAAAGTTTCTTTTTATACTTTTATATTTTTCTCCTAAATCAGAAATGTTTGGAGGAATAACATCATTTTTAATATCAACTTTCTTTTCATCTTCAGTTCTTTTCAAATCTAAATCCGTAAAAATTACAGTTTTTACTCCAAGAAATTCTAATAAATTAATAAACTGATGAGCGTAGGCTCCATCAATTCTATAAACTTTTACATGATGATTTTTTTCAGTATTGGATGTTTATCAATTTCATATCTTAAATAGGTTTCTTCCGAAAGTCCCTCAACTAAAATGACTGCATCAGCGAAAAATATATCTGAAAACTCTAGTCTTAAATATTTTTTTGATATATTCATAAGTTTTTTTATCAATATTTCTACCAGTTATTACCGCTTCATCACTAATGTTCTTTATAATATTATTTCTACTTGCTTGACTTAGATAACTAATATTATTTAAAGTATTTTCCTGATTGAATTTTACTGTTTAAGATATGTGTTGAGTGAGTTGTGATGATAATTTGAAAAGTATCTAGTTGCTGTTTTTTTACCTAATAAAGTAGCAATTGCTTTTTGAAATATTCTTTATAAACAATTCTTGCATCTGTGGATGCATATATGTCTCAGGTTCTTCAATACAGAGAATATTAACTGAACCATTAATATCCTTCTCACTATATAATTCAATATAATCAACAATTTTTGCAATAATAACCATCAAATTTGTATACCCCATCCCGAACTGATTTTCAGGTATATTATTATTCTCCTCTTTGTACTCATAAATAATACTACTTGCAAAAATTTTTCTAAAAGTTACATCAGGATGTAAATTCATCTCTAAATTTTTAGTTGATTCAATACTAGATACTGCACTTTGAAGAATTCCTTTTATATTTTTTTATCAACCATACTCTTTATTTGATAGTTGATATCATCAACCAATTCACTAATTCTTTTATTATCATTATTATCATTATTATCATTATTATCATTATTATCATTATTATCATTATTTTTTATAAGTTGAAACTATTTTTATTAAAAAGCTTGCAGAAAGAGTCTTATCATTTTTTTAACTGCATTTGCTTCAATCGTTTCTACTTTTTAATAGAGAAGAAAGAGAAAACTCTTTTTGCTGGTTCATCTCTACTCATTGGATAAAAGTTTAATATAAAATAATTACTGTTAAATAAATCTAAAAATTGTCGATATAGTAGTTCATTCTGATACTCTGATAGTTTTTTTCTTCTTGTGTTCTACAATCACACTTAAGGTTAACAAGTTCTTCTAAAAAGACTGAACATCATTAACTTCATATTTAATATTAATTGTTACTTCAGCAACTTCTTGTTCTACTTGAGTTTCTTGAGTATTAACAGTTTTATTCCGCTTAAAAATTAATATATCTGCAAAAACTAGTAATTACATCATTTTCATCATCAATTCCAAACACTAACTGAAACTCTAACTTAGGAAAATTAGTTTTTATCTATAATTTTTATCTCTTCTTCAGATTTATTAAGAATATTATCCTGATACCATTTTTGCTAAGATTTTTAAATTAAAAATCTGAATATTTGAAAAACATTCCTACTACCTGCCTTAGTATTTTTGTAATGTAGTTAATAATTTGACAATTGTACTTTTTACCGGAATTATTTTTACCCTACAATTAGTGATGAATTTTTGATATATACTCTTCTGTTTTATTTATCTTAGTTGTCTCATCTTCATCATCTAATATTTCTAACCATTTACTATGGGCAAAGTTAATAGTCTGAGGATTTTTACCATACTTTCTATAATTTTTTTATCGATAAACTTTTTCAAATACATACCGTATCTCCCTCTATATGTTCTTATCACTAAAAACTCAACAAATCATTCCAATCTGAATTTTAACATAATCTATCGATTTTAGATTATTTTTCAATCCAAACTAGTGATATTAGCTAAATAATCTTTTAATCTCATTTTCTAATCTGAAAAATCATCGCAACCACCAGAAAGCATTCTATTAAAGAAAATTTTAGTTCTATTAGTATCATTCCAGACAGTACTACTTTTTAATTGTACCACCACATAACCACTTAGAAACTTTTTGAATTATTTATATAAATAAATTTTATTTTCATATTATTTTTTTGAGTGTATCAATATGAAGATTAAGCATATCTTTACAATAATCACTAAAAGAAATATCTCTTTTTAAAAGGTAAGTCATTTGAATTCGTTTCATGAAAATAGAACATACCGCCAACAAATATTGTGTATTTTCTATCTTCATGCTCCTTATATTCCTGTAATATATCATTAGCAACTTCTTTTAATTCAGAATTTTTAATTCTTCTTCTAAATCCTCATAATTTTTTTATTACACCAGTGCCACTTTGCATTATTTTTCACAGGTTTCATTTATTAAGTCATAAATAGGTTTTATAATAATTATTATAGACATATGGATTTTTTTGTAACTTTAGTTTCTAAACTATATAAATACGTTCTTGTTGTCTTCTCAAATTCCGCTGTTTTTTTCGTCACCTGCTGGATTAAGTCCTATTACTAAAATACATTCTTTATTTGTTTCGGGTAATTCAAACTCAAATCCTCTAACTACAAGTTGAGGATCATCTTTACTAATATCTAAAGCTTTTTAAAGTTTGCTCGACAAATTCATTTATTTTCTTATCCATATATATTTCTCCTTTTTCCTCAATTATTTTACTCTAACTAAGTAAACGCTAACGAGAAACCCTTTCATTTAATATTAATCTTACATTCACTAAATTAGCTTATCTTTATTCTAACGAATAACATTCTATAATACAAGCATAAAGTAAGTCGTTTTACAAAAATACACTATCAAAGATTCACTATTATAAATTTAATTAACTAAACTTGTTATCTTATTCTTTAATAACCTATACAAAAAAAGGAATTAAGCAATCCTAAGTCACTTAATTCCTTCAAAAACTTACTTAAACGAATACTACTAGCTATATTTTCTTCTGGTTGAAAAATCATAATTTTTTTCTATATCTCTCACCCACCATTGTAGTTGGAGTTAAATTGTAGTTGAATCCATATTTGAGCTTTACTTTTTTTCTATATTTGAACCACTTTCAGCTTTTTTTCTGGAACCACTAAAGTTATATAAGTCGCTTCTTCCACGGATTGTTTTAGATTAGTTGATGAATGATTTTCCTTATTTGATTGTTTTTTTCCAGAACTGATGACCTATAGACTACACCCCAAAAGTTAGATTTTTTTATGTCTAACTTTTGAGGTACTTCAAAATCCTGTGTTGCAGGACGCCCCTCCTCTAAAGGGAAAAGTAGAAACGCAAATGAAACTATTAGATGAGATTCATGCCTATCGTTGATTAGAAAAATCCTATACTTATTATAAATTACTTATCATAGTTAAATTAGGGTATTTACCACTTCATAAGGGAGATGAGCGATTACTATTTCAACTCATCGATAGACGTTATGAGAATAAAAAGTACGATTATTACAACGAATCTTCCTTTTGATAAATGGAATGAAAAATTTTAATGACTCGTTTATTACAAATGCGATACTCGATCGACTATTACATCATTCTCATGTCATTCAAATTATGGGTGAATCCTACTGATTGAAGGATGTATTGAATGAGTAAAATTGTACATTTTTAAATTCTCATTTTTGTACATTTTTAGATTGACGTTTATATTCAATCCTCGTGAAAGCTGTTTTTCAATACACTTGGTTATTAGACGCTTTCCTTACTTTGTAGGGTCGCTTTTTTCAAAATTACTATCATAAGAATTATTACCTCTGAATTCCAAAAATAGACAATAAAATAACACCTTCTGGTGGTAACAGACTTAACCATAAGATAGAATGAATATTACTTAATGTCCAAGTTATACAAATATAAATAATAAAGGAGAAAATTATTTGAATAAAATTGGCTATAGAAATTTTTTATCTTTTACACTAGTAGTAGAGTTTGATTTATATTTTTTTCAAATGTTGATTTAAAGCATCCAAAATACGTCATAAAACTAAACACTATAGTAATCAATAAAAAGCTGATGTAATTATCGAAATTCCTAAATTTAAATTAAAAATACCACTCCATATCAAGAGAAAAATAGCAGTGATTAAATACAAAAATTAAACCCAGTATAGTTGTAATCAAAAATTGCAATTACAAACTGAGAATTCCTTTTGCTTTTTTTCATTCAATTTATCAAGCATAGTAGAAAAATATCATAAATTTCATAAAAATATATACTAGAGCTTTCTCCTAAGGAGGCACTAATAAATTCATCTGTTTTTTTGATCTTCCAAACTTTAAGTTTACATATACTAATCCAGTTTCCAAAATGATTGATATCTGATATTTTTTTCTATATCTCGATTCTCTTTATAATTCCACATATTGAGAAGACCATTTAATACAAATAGTCTTTGGCTTTTTTTATGAATCGTATCCAGTGTAGCTAGTTTTATTATCATCCAAATAACAGCGAACAAAAAGTACTATTGCTAAGATAATTATCAATGTATTTGTGGCTTTGATTAACATTTTCAGAATTAGAAAGATATGTATTAATCTTCCAGACGAAATTATCTTGATTATTTTTTTACAAAATCAACTACAAATGATTTTGTAGAACCAAAACTTAATATTCCAATTAATACATCTTTAAAACCAAATTGAACACTTTCTTTATATGACTTAATCATTTCTATGTACGACTTAATATCATTTTCAGAAATACCAACAGCTATTAATTCTTTTTGAATGAAAATAATAATTTATCAATCTCGTATATAGTTGTATTTTTTTCTATTCAATAGATAGGCACTCGTTCTGTACCACTTTGAGTAGATTAAATCAATTTTTTATTAACTGGAGAATTACCATATTTTCTAAATTTGTTTTTCAAAAGTATAATAGATAGAAAAAAACAGTAATTAAAAATAAACATTGTTATTAACGATTCCAAAAATATCCTTCCTCTCATTTATTATAAAACAAATTTTTTTAAGTATTCTACATATTCATGTTATTATATTTTCATTTGTCAAATTAAGCTTAGAATTTTTAATATCTACGATTTTATAAATTTACTTAGCAATAAAAAAAGTATGCATTTTTTTCAAAATAAAACAAGGCTCATAAAACGTTGATGTAACAACATTTATGAGCCTTTTACTTTTGTAAAATATCAATGAGCAAATCAATAGGATTTGTCAAACTACCTCAATAATCTATTACACCCATTCACCATTAGCGTTAACAGTGTAACCATCTGGTGTTGTTGTGTTTGTTAGTAATGCTCCTGAGTTACTTAAGTAATACCATTTTCCATTTACTTGTTGCCAACCAGTTTGCATTGCACCTGAGTTATTCATGTAGTACCATTCTTTACCCTATTTGAATCCAACCAGTTTTCATCGCTCCAGATCCATCTAAGAAATACCATTTATTCCCTTCGAATAACCAACCTGTTTGCATTTCTCCAGATGAATTTAGATAGTACCAACTACCTTTGATGAATTTCCATCCTGTTTGCATTACACCATTATCATCTAAGTAGTACCATTTATTAGTTTGAATCCAACCTGTTAACATTTTACCAGCTGAGTCGAAGTAATACCATTTTCCATCGTAGTTATTCCATCCAGCTTTTGCTTCATAAGTGCTTAACTGAACTTTCTTTCCATTAACTTCAACAAAACCTTGTTTTAAAGTACCATCTTCATTGATAAAATATGCTTTTTTTCATCTTCAGTAATTAAGCCTTTTTACTTTCCCCTTCTTTAGTAATGTAGTAATATTTACCATTATCTTTAATTAAACCTGTTTTATTTGTACCATCTGCTGTAAAGAAATACCATTTTTCATTTACTTTTTTTCAATCCAACTTCTTGAATACCATCTTTTAAAAAGTATTTCTTTGTTCCATCTGTGAAAACTCCTGAATATTTTGTTCCATCTTTTTGTTAGATAGTAATCTTTATCATTAATTTTATGCCAACCAATTTGTTGGACACCCTCTTTATCGAAATAATAACGAGTTTCTTTTTGTTTCTAATAAACCAACTCTAGCGTAACCTTCAAGTTCAAAGAAATAATTTTTACCATCTACTTCTTTCCATCCAGTAGCTCTTCCACCATTGATTTTTAGATATTTTTGCCACCCTCAATTCTCCATTCAATATGTTGATTCACAACTTTCTCAGGTTTATTATCCTTAGCAGATGGATTAGCTGCATTAGCTGTATTAGCTGTATTAGCTGTATTAGCTGTATTAGCTGTATTTGCTGTATTTGCTGTATTTGCTGTATTAGCTGTATTAGCTGCAAAAATTGTTTTGTGATACGGCTAGAGTACCAACTAATGTAAAAGTTGCTAAAGATGTTAACATAAATTTCTTATTTTTCATGTTCTCCACTCCAATCTATAATTTTGTTGCTAGTTTAATAATAGGTTCTAATCTTACGATTGTCAATTATTTTTTTATATTAAAAAAGAGAGCTTTCGCTCTCTTTCTCTAAAGTTTATTTTAAAAATTAAACCCATTCACCGTTTTCGTTAACGTTGTATCCGTCAACTGTAGTGTTTACTGATAATGCACCTGTTGCATCAACGTGGTACCATTTTCCACCAACTTCGAACCATTGGTTAGCTTTCATAGCACCTGAAGCTTCTAAGTAGTACCAAGTTCCGTTATCTTGTAACCAACCAGTTTGCATTGCACCTGATCCGTTTAGGTAGTACCAAGTTCCTTCTACTTGTACCCACCATTTTTTTCATAACGCCATCTTGACCTAAGTAGTACCATGAACCGTTATCGTTAACCCAACCAGTAGCTTTAGTACCTTCTGAATCTTTTAAGTATACCCAGTTACCAGCTTTTATCTTGGTTCCATCCAAAATTTAGTTACATAAGTTTCAGATGGTTTTTCAACAGCTAAAACATCAGCTAATACAAAGTCAACACCTTGCTCTTTGTATAAATCTTGAGCTGCTTTTAATGCTTCATCATACTCTTCTTGAGCATCTTTTCTTAATGAAGTAGAGAAAATACGTTGAGCAGATGCTTGACCTAATTCATAATATCTTAAATCTGCTTCTTTTTGTAATTCTTCAACTAATACACCACGAACTTTACCTGTGTTTGGTTGGTTTTCATCTTCATTACCAACAACAACAGCTAATTGTTCAATCGCTTTTGTTAAAGAAGCTTTTTCTATCTCTTTACCATTTTCAATAGATTCTTTTAAATCTTTAACATCTTTAGCAAGTTTTTCAACAGCTTTATCTACTAAAAACTTTAGCATCTTTTAGCTTTTTTCTAAAACACGTTCAAGATCGATGTGTTTTAATTCATATTCTTTTAATACATCTAAAGGAGCACCTGCTACTGGTTTAGCATCTCTGTGTGCCGTAACATCTGCTTCTGCTTTTAGCTAATGCTTTTTGCAGCATCATCTTGTTTAGTTTTTGCTAGTGTTAAAAGCTTGTTCATTTTCTGGTAATGCAGCTTCATCATGAGTTAAACGAGCTTCAATTGTAGCTAAGACAGCTGTTAATTTATCTTTTTGAACTGATGCATCATATTGAGTATTAACTGCATCTGTTACTTTTTGTACTGCTTCATCGTATGCTTTTTGAGCTTTTTCAAAAACAGTTCTAGCATTAGCTTCATCTTCTTTAGCAGAATTTAATTTAGTATTTGCTTTTACGTAAAGCAACAGCTTTTTTCTTGACGTGCTTGATATTTTTTTCAGCAGCTTTTTGCTAAATCAGCTGGAGTCTCTGCTTTTTCGATTGAGTAAGCATCTGGTAATTTTTCTCGCTGTATAATGGCTCACCAAATTTACCATATGTTACATCGTCAGCGTTAGCTACGTTGTATGCAGCAAACAGTTAAAGCTGCAACGCTTGATAATAATAATTTTTTTCTTCATAATATTATACCTCTCTTTATTTTTTTGGTTTTTATATTATAAGTATATGCTAACTCACTAAAAGTTCATTGTCAAGCTATTTTACTAAAAAAGTAGGATAATTCACTTTTTCGGGTTAATAGTTATGATGGTAATAAGTTCATAACTTGACTAGCTTCTTGATTGTTATCATTATTTATAATATTGTTCTTTCCAAAACAAGGTTATGATAACACTTCTATAATGTTTGTGCAAAGTATTGTTATATTACGTTTTTACAAATATTTTTGTGCATTTGTTACAAATAACAATTGATTTTATTATTCTGTATATGTCATTAATATCTATCTTAGCTTTTAGATCTTATTTCGATTATTTAGTTATCTTACTATGAATAAATCTCATCTACGATTTTTATAACTGAAATTGCGTTACAAGAACTAAGTATTTCTTTTTGCTTTGATTGTGAGACGTGTGTATATATCTGTGTAACATTAATTGAACTATGTCCTAGCATTTGTTGAATATATCGAATATCTACATTTTTTTATCCAGTAGCATTGTTGCAAAAACTATGTCTAAACATATGTGGTGTAATTGATATTGAAATATCATTAGCTTCTACAACTTTTTAACAACAGACGTACGCTTTGCTCTGACAATTCTTTGACAGAATCTTTACCCATAAATAAGTACTTAATCTTCTGATTACAATAATTACGTATATATTCCTCTAATAAATCGACTGTTTTTAAGTCTCCTAAAAATATTATCCTCTCCTTTCCCTATAATATGAAGTGTACTATTTGAAAGATGAATATGATCAAGTTTGATGTGACAAAGTTCAGATATTCTAATCCCTGTTGAAAGTAATAACGAAATTATCAAAAGATTTCTCTTGTTTTTCTTTATTTGATATTCGGTTTTTGATTCTAAAAACTTTCTGCTCTAAATAGGAATAGATACTTCTTAACACTTCAATAGGAATTGTTTTTGGCAATATCTTTTCTTTACGAAATTGAAAAACGCATTTGAGAAAGAGGATTTTCATCGATTATGTTTTCATTCTTCAAATAATTATAAAATACTTTTTAGCTTTGCTATTTTTCCGTCGTAACGTATTACTCCTAATATCACTCTTTTGTTAAAAATTCAATATAACTCTCAACTCTTTCATAATCAGAATTATAAAATTGTAAAAGATCATTTTTATATGCACGAAGTGTATGTGGACTCAAACGTTTATGTGTCTCACAATAACTTAAAAACTTGAAATAATTGTTTCATTCATAAATATCTCCTTTATCGATAATTATGACATTATAAACTTAATCTAAGGATTTTGTATAGCGATAATAAATAGTTATCGTTAGGAGAAAATTTTATGTATTTTATCTCTCATAGCTCAGAACAAAAAGAAAAAAATTGCGATCCCTTTACATCTGTGGTTGACTAATATGCATATAGAATCATGGATTGATAAAGATAATATTTACACTGGTGATCAAATATCAAAAAAATTAGGACTTCAATACATACATCTGATTTCTGTATCGCTATTATTGATGAGAATTTTTAAAAAAAGAATGGACCCTTGAAGAAATTAATTTGTTCTTGGAAAAGAGAATCAAAAAACAATGTAATACTGCCTATATTTGTAGATATAGAAAAAGAAAGTGTTTATGAAGTTATTCCTTCTTTAAAAAAACAGAGCGTTTGAATACTATTCGACGGGAAATTTTGAGCTTATAAAAGCAAGAATTTTTAGTCATTTTTGTCACAGATATATAACAATCGAGGATATATTGCCCAATTTAAATAATTCATATTTTACAGATTTTAATCAGAAGACTATAGAAATTTTTAGATACCCTTATCAGAAATAGATATTATTTTAAGCGAAGATTTTTCCTTAGCTATTACAGAATTGTATAATATAGGGATGTTGATATTAAATGAATTAGATTACCCAAAAGAGTTGATTTCTATGAAAAAAACTACCTTGAATATATCAAAAAGATGTTTGAAGGTAACAAAAGTAAGTTACGTCACATATAAATCGATATATTTTTGTACTCTTACGATTATTTCTCACTTAGAAAAATAAATTATAAGATATTTAGTTTATTACTAAACTAATATCTGACATCCTCTCTGAATTACTATTACCCTAACGAAACTCAAAAAAGCTGAAACAAAGTATTTTTATAAAAATTTTTCCTTAATAGACAGATTGAAGGAGATGGTCTTAAAGGACATCTTCTTCAATCTAAATAGAAATGCTTGTTATTTTTATTAGAAATATAGGTTATTTAGATATTTTTCTTAATAATATCTAGAATATTATTTACAGAATTAAGGATACTATTGACATCGCAACTGTTTTTCTAGGATGTCTATTTCAGAAGAAAAGATACGGATATCCTAAAATATTATCTTTAATCTCAGAAAAATTTGTTTTGCAACATAACCAGTAGAGCCTACTGGGATTATATAACAATTTTTAGATTTTGCTATTTCAAATTCTTCATACATTCCTGTTGCCAATGACATATTTCCATCAACTAATTTATTACCAAAATAAAAATATGGCAATACCTGCATCTGAAAAGATTGCTTCTCTATAGTTTTTTTGATTATTGATAAATAATCATCACGTTTATTATCTTCATAAGGGAAAGCACGTATATCTAATTGTTTATATGGAGAATTGGATTTATCTTTTTGTGTTTGTTCAATTATTGTACTAATCACATAGCTACCAACTCCTCGACCATGTCCTGTTATTATTTTATATTCTTTACTATAAAGACTATAAGTTAAGTCAGAAATTAATTTTTGGACCAGAAAGTTCCCATTTTTCACCATAACTGTACGCAGAACCTGATATAAAAACACTTTTATTTTTAACAGATTTCTGTATATCTTCTAGAATATTAGGAATTTCATCATAGGGTTGATTAAAAACAGTTTCAATCCCATATCGTTTTTAAATCCTGCATTCTTAAAGGCTTGTTTATTGCAATCATATTCGTAATCGTTAGGATTATGTTTATAGTGACTTAAATTAGGGTTTATTTTTTTCTAAGAAACAATAGTGTTTTTCTAGAATTCTGATCCAGTAAATTTTTATTCTTGACAAAATATATTTTAGATTTGGATCATTAAAACTAAAACCAATAAATAAAAAGTTTTTGACACCAAATGACCAAGTAATGCTGTAATAAACAAAGAATTATTATCCATATATTTATCATAATCATCACGAGTTAGAACACAACTATTTGGATTTTGATAATCACCATGCATCTTATAAACGGTTACATCGCTATTTAAAAGAGTAGTAGATAAATTATCTATGCTTTTTATGTCAACTTTTTACCGTATTCAGACAATTTTGTTTCAATCAGTTGGTCATAATTAGTAGTCCAAAAAGTATCTATTGGTAATCTTGAAAAGGATATCTAAACTACTATTATTTGATACTTTTGTTATAAATTCATTTAAAAATTAGATTGTTGATTGCATTTCGACCATATTGATTAAAAATAATATTGAGCAACATCAACTAAATCAAATTCTTTATCTACATCCAAAATAAATTTCTTCTGCAACATTTCTCAATAATTCTTTCCAATTAACGTAACCATATTCTCTGGATAATCCAGCACCTGCAAATATTGCTGCATTTCCGTTTTGTAAAAGCCTCTGTGTATTTTCTCTTAAAAATGTCTAGATTCAATTGAATCTCTCCTATCGATAACTATTTATTATCGCTAGTATAACACAATTTTAAGAAGTAACAAAAAGAAACGTTAGGATGTGTTACCTTTTTAATAAGCACATCCTAACGACCTTAAATAAACGAGTACTACTCTATCATATTTTTAGACTTTTTAGAAAAATAACGTGACTCACTTAATGTTACAATTTAAGCAATTCTAAACAACTATTATTTTAAATTTCAACTAGTCCATTATCTAACTCTTCTATTTAGTTGTACAATTTGAATAATTACTAGAGTTAAATCTATCAAGAACCCTAAAACTTTCATTGATAATAGTACTTTTTTTATACCAAGATATAAACGTTTATCACCAATAATATAAAATTCTTCTTTTTGCTCTAGTAGCTGCCACGTTCAGAATATTGGGGTTCACTGAACCCAACAGCCCAATGTAGCAGCTCCTATACTTCTTTCATCACATCCTAAAAACAAAAAAATACAATCGGAGCTTCTCTTCCTTGGAAAAGTATGGACAGTACCAATATTCGTAACTTTCCTTTTTCATCATATCGTGTAAATCCGATTTTCTTAAGTTCTTGTGATAAACAATATGCAACATTTTTTTAAATGGAGTAATAACATAAATAGTATCTTTTTTTGTTTTATCATTTATATCTGGATTCTGCTTCATCAATTCTGATATTTTTATTTCTTAAAAATTCTCCTTGTTCTTTAACATATTTATCTATCGCATTTCCAGATATATCAAACCAAAATGCTTTTACCTGGAGTACCTGTACTTTGTACCATATTTCCACCATATGATATAGCATTTGAAATATTAAACATTGGATTTCTACATCTTCTATGTACCCAAAGTGGAATCCCAATCCATTTATCATCATTATAAAAAAACCATATCTACTAATATCGTCCACTAAAGTTTGAGTAGAAGCTTCATCAGATAGATATTCCTTAGAAACACCGTAATGTTTCACCTAACATACGAAGAATTGCAGAATCTAATGTAAGCACAGGTTTTATTTGAGCTGGATCACCTACAACCATAACTTGTTTACTTCGAAATATTGCACCTACACTCGATTGTGGTAATGCTTGACCAGCTCTCATCAACAAATAAATATCCTATTGTTTTTTCACCTAAATTTTTTTACACATTGTATGAACACTTGCAAACGTAGTACTAATAACTGGTATTACCATATTCATCCAATTCCATGCTTCTTCTATCATTTTCCTTATTATCAAGATATTCTTTTTGTTTATTCCATATGATTTGTGCTGCTTGTATACTTTTAACATTTTCATATAAAAAAACTGTTTTCTAAGTTTTAATGCAGCAATAAACAATCTTGATTGAAGGCACCTATATTCTTTTTCAAACCACGGATTATCCATTTGAAGTGTATTATAATCTGCATTCATATCTAACACTTTTTACTGATGCAGCATTTATCTCTTTAGACAACAAGTGAATACTTTTCATCTATTTCTTTAATTTTTGTCTAACTCTTTTTTTCAACTATTTGTTGATTATCTTTCCTCTTTTGATAAATTTTATTTTCATATTCTTTCTCTTTTTTTAGAATAGTATTAATTTCATCTTCAAGACTATGTTTATACTTATTTAATTCTCTATTTTTATCAATGATTTGAATAAGTTCTTCTGAGAAAACTTCCTCATTCTTTTCTTATAGTCTTGTTTTTATTTTTAGCAGAAAAAGAACCATGGTTTTTGTAGTTTCAACGCTTCAATCGATAAATTTATTTGATTCTGTTCCGTTAAATTATGAATTATTTTTTTCATCAGTATTCCTAACTTCTTCTTCAATCTGAACTTTTCTGACATTTGCTTCTTGTTGATACTCTATATATTCTCCTTCAATAATCCTTAACTCATTTTCAAATTCTTCTTTCTGCTGTTGATAATGATAAATAGAGTAATCATACTCCTCTTTCAACTTTTTCTAATAGTGGATATTTTTTTCACAAAAATTTTGTTTTTTTCTTGTTTAAATTTAAGAAGATATTCATACTGTTTTTTGAAGTCATTATAGACATTCTTATTAGATACATAATTATTTTTTTAAATCATTGATAACCTCTTCTAACGAAGTAAGGATATTATTCATATTATCCTTTTACCACCTTCAAGGAAAACAATCCCCAGAACTTTTCTTCTTTTTCACACTGATTCTTATTCACTGAAATATTAGAATTTGAAATATTCCAAAAATAATCTGCATTTCTCAATTCTTCAATAAACATTTTCATCAATTCCACTTATTAATGGTAATTCATTAACAATATTCTGAACTGCTCCATTATTTGAACTCACAACAAGAATACCTTTTATCAGCTATTGATTTTGGCATTTTACCAATCCCAGTGTTTTCAAGGCAAGATACTTTTGTCTTTAATTTCCTTTGACTTCAATCCTATAATTTCATTTGCTTGTTCTACAACAAGTTCAGCGAATATATCTTTTAGCAAAGTTGTTTTTCCTGTACCAGGTGGACCATTTACGCTACGGATTTTTCATCATCATATCCAATCGCTAAATTTACAGTAACTTGTTGCATAAAAGAAAGAGCATAGTTAGGATTACTTTGGGAATCTAGCTATTGGATAATTTTTAGGTTGTAAAAATATTCCAAAAATATATTTGGATTAAAAGAATCCCTATCTTTTCTGCTATCAAGATTAATTCTATCTTTTTATACCCTAATAAATATTTATCAAGATTTTCAGTTGTTATACTTTTTTTGCCTTTTCTAAATCATTCATAAAAAGAATGTAAATTTATTGCATCTGCCTCTAAATTAGTCAACACTTTTCATTCTACAATTTCTAAGATTAAGTGAATATGTATTCATTAACTTTCTAAAGGCATCATTAAAAAAATCAACATAATTTTTATGACCAGAGTAATTAAACAAATCTTTTAATATAATTTTTTTATTTTCTTCTTCATATTCCAAAAACTCTTTTTTTCTTTTTGGAACACATTTATTTTTCAAAATATAGTTACTAGCTGTAAAAAGTCATACTATCAACTAATTGGAGGTCTTTATCAAAAATAAACAGCAAATGAGAATTTATCTCCAACATTTATCTCTTCTTCCAGCTTTTTAAGATTAAATTTTTCTCTCAGCAACGAAACAATCACTTCAAATTTAAAGATGTCAAGGTATAATACTATCCCACCTTTTGGAAATCCTTCAGCTTCTTCTTTGATATTGCCTCAGAAAATAAAGAATAGAAATTATTATTTTTGGGAACTCAATCATCTGTATATTGTTATCTTTTAACCTAATATCACCTTCTGATAAATGTTCCACCATTATCCATGCTTCTAAGATATTTTCTTTCGTATTCATTTCTTTTCTCCATTTCTTTAGATTACATTTCACCTTTATTAGATATCTTCAATCTTTTTCTCTTTCTACAACTAAATGATTAGGCTATAAATTAATCTTAAACTAACTATTTTTATGTTTAATTCTACAGTTAATCATCAGTTAATAAACTTCAATATATAAACTTATTCTTTTTAAAAAGAAAAATATCAATGCAACAATAATTGCAAATCCGATTGTTTCATTTGAAATATTTACGTTCCATTTGCACCACTCACTGAGAAATCGTACAGTAAGTATAATAAATAATAATATAAATGAACTAACCCTAACAAATTGAATTATTGCTCGACTTTTTATTTTTTTCCCATTTCCTTTCCCTCCTTATCTTCCCCTTGATTTTCTGTATATTTGTTAAAATCAAATGTTCCATTTTTCATTGCTTTATATTCTTCACAAGCTTTTTCATAAGATTCTTTCATATATTTTGTTTCATCAATTCTTCTTCTCAAGAGTTTTTGCTTTCAAGTTTTCATTAACTTCCCAATTATGTTTTTAATAGACATCTGATAAAAAATACGAATGACTTCTTGCTCCTCTGCTGTTAATAAATATCTATTTTTAATGTAAGGTTTTTTTCTTTTTTTCTCAAATGATCACAAAAAAATCTATTACTAGATTCGTAAACCAAAAAATGAATAGATTTTAACTTTTGCATCATCTACTTTTTCCATACCTTAATGCCGTTCTTAACAACTGAACTTCTTCCATTGTGATTTCTTCTGAACCTGCAGCTTTAAACAATGTTTTTCTCACTCTGATTCTAAATCTAATGAACGTCTATACGCTGTTGATAAAGCAATAAATGCTACAATTCCAGAAATAATTGCCGCAGGAAATTCTCCATTTAAAAATTCAATTATCTTCAATTTAATTCACCTCTTTTTATTAATATTTTATTTAAGTATAATGCAATACTAATAATATGTAAAAAAATGAGCATTCTGTAAATATAAATTTGAATTAGTATTTATCACCATTAATTTCTTAATATAATCAAAAAGAAATTGAACCATGAATTTAAGAATAATGCTTTAAAAAGCATAAAAGGACAGACGTAATAAAACGACTATCCTTTGTCTTTACTTCTATTCAAATTTATCTTAACACTTCGATTTCTCTAGCTAGTAAATTTATACTTCTGTACGACCCTACACATATTAGAGTTTGGTATTTGTGTCTTCAGCATTTTTCGTATCCAAATCGTTCTGATTAATTTTTCTAATCCTCAGCACTCATATACTCGTCTAATTCGATGACAGAGATACTTAATCGTTTTGCACCTTCTTCTTTCGAGAGAAGTCCATCTTTTATCAAGCTGATAATCATCATTTTCTTTCCGTGTTCGATACCGTGTGCTTTCCTTCTGCTATACCTTTTTGTTCGACCTTCCGCTAATCCTTCCATCCTTGCATCTTTCTTTTCTTTTTCTATTGTTGCTAAAAAACTTGAATATGCTTGGAGATAGCGTGTTCTTTCATCGTACATTTTTCGTTCCTCCCTGGTCCAGTATTTTCGGCTCACAATTCGATCCGCCTCTTTTAATATTCTTTCAGTTTTTGTGAATAAGGTTGATTTCCAAAGAATTCAATCCATCTTACCTTGTTATATTCTTGTATCTTATCTTTATTATACTTCTCTAATTCTAAAAATGCCATTAAAGCTAAGTCTTGTTCTTCTTCAAATCCTTTGAAATAAACTTTTAATTCATCGTTTGTGTTTTTCTTTGAAGCAGTATACGTGAACCATTTTTATCGTCCTTAAAATATCTTTTTTTGAGTGATGACAATGGTATACACTGGTAACAATTCTTCTGCAAGTTTATGAGTTTCACGCCATCTTTTTTTATGTTCATCTGCATTTTTAGTCACTTGATTACATAGATATAACCATAAACGCTTAATAAAGTCAAATTGATAGGCGACTTGGATTTCAATAATGACCTGTGTCCCGTCATTTAATTCCGCTAATACATCAATACTCGTGACATAAGTCTTTATATCTTCGAATTGATGATTGTGTATTTGAGTCCCATCAATTATTTTTACATGGTGGACAGGTAAGTCTAGGATGTCCCTTATAAATTGTGCTGTTATTTCAGGATTACTGAAAACTTTCTTTGCCATTAAATCCATCATAGGTCTTGCATCTTTGATACGTTCTTTCATTGTTAACACTCCTTAAATTTATTTTTGAAGATGAATACTTATTTTTTTATTTGTATTTTCTCTTCACCTTCTATATACGTAAAAATGGCGAAAAATATTTTTCTATACTGACTTTTTTATTTTTTTGAGAAAAAGATATCTATTGTATTTATTGCATCAAAAAAAGACGACCGAAGTCGCCTTGAAATATTCTTATTTTCTTCCCCTACTCGATACCTTGTACATTCCCCAGTGCCAATCCTACTGCACAATTTCAACACAATTCATAGTCCTATTTTTTTACGAAATCTCCCTAGAAGTTGACAATTCTGGTTTATAGCTAACCATTGCTATGAATCCTAGTTCTTTTTATTTTTCAAACATTCGATACATTGTTAAGAATTGTTTTTCGATTTTCCTTTTTACACGCATTTAGACAAATCTTAATAGTGCCTATCCATCCTTCATCATAGATCATTCCTGACACTTTCATAAGCGTCATTTCTCCAGTTAATATCTTTACCCGTTCATACCCTGATTCACTCATAACACTCTTCCAGCCACTTTCAGTTAAAGGGCCCACATTTACATTAATTGCATGAGATAACTCTTGTCTTACAGATTCCTTAAATTCCTTGAGCAGAACATCATGAGTGAGTAATACTCCATTTGGTTTTAATACTGCAAGTATTCCGTTACACATTTACGCTTAGCTTGATCCGATTGCATTGTCAACATTGCTTCATTAATCACTACATCAAACGTTTCAGAATTATACGGTAACTTCATCGCATTTGCTCGTTCAAAATGAATAAGATGCCCAACATTAGCTTTAATCGCTGATTGTTTCGCAATCTCTAATGCTTGCTGATCCATATCAACCGCAGTAATTTGACAACCAAACTTCTTAGCTAATTCAATTGCTGTAGTCCCTCTATTACACGCAACCTCTAACACTTTCGTTTCTGGCGTAAATGCACCATTTTCGATTAACCAATCTGTTGCACGTTTCCCTCCTGGACGTAATCTTTTTTTCCCTAATTTTTGCTAAAAACTTATGACCTGCCTCTGACATCAAACCCCTCCTTATTACCATCATATTAGCGGAATTGAAATATGAATGCAATACGATAACAAAAAATCTCCTAGCATTTAATTTCTAGGAGATTTTTATTCTCTATCTTTATAATAGAGATCTGTTTCAATTTGTAATCGTATCTATAAACCAATATTTCTGGTCAGTATCAAGAATTTTGTGTAAACTCCACTAGTTGTCATTAGAAGAATTAATGTGGTAATCCACTTGATTCACAAACAGGATTTGTCGAACAACCACATTTGCACGGGGGTGAAATACTTTTGAAAGAATTTATTCAATTATTGATTCTTGATTATTCTTCTTCCTCTTCTTTTTTCTTACCTGGAACGATTAATCCTAATCCTGCAAGAATTGCACTCGCTGCTGCTCAAAGATTGATAACTCTTGATCTGTACCTGTATTTGGTAATTCACGTAATTGTGTTTTGGTCTCCGTTATTTGTTGGAGTTCCGTTGTTATCTCCATTTTCTCCTGGTGTTGCAGGTTTTGGAGTTTCTGGTTGTGGCTCTGGTTTTGGCTCTGGCTGAGGAGCTGGAGCTGGTTGTGGAGCCGGAGTTGGATTTGGACCTAGGTAAGGTCTTGGATTCGGTTGAGGTTGAGGAGGTTTTGGTTTAAACTCATCATCCTTCGGATTATTCGGTACATACTCAATTGGAGTATCCTTCGTTGGATCGTTTGGTACTGGTGGTACTTCATATCCTTTAGATGGATCTTTTTGGATCGATCGGTTTCAACGGTACAAGTGGGTTGTTTGGTCCTACTGGTTCAGTTGGATCTTTCGGCACATGTGGTGTTGTTCCTGGGATGTGAGGAATCACTGGTACTTTCGGACTATTTGGATTTTGTGGATCTTGTGGCTTAGTTGGACTTGGTGGTACAACTTTACCTGGTTCACCTGGTACGTTTTCGTATGGTGTTGGTGTTACCGGAGTTGGTGGTGTTACACCTTCTGGTACTTTCGGTACAAGTTTTCCTACTGGAACGTAAACTACTTTGATAGTTTCATCTTTAGAGTTTTCAGTTAATCCTGTAGTTGCATTGACTTGAGAACCGTTATATTCTACTAATTCACCTTGTGTATCTTGGTTAGCTTTCAGAACATATCCTGGAGCTACTGGTGATTTCACAGCTTCAAATGTAGTGTCTTTAGATATCCAAGCTACATTAGGATCAACAATCTTACCAGTTACGACATTAACTTTCAAGCCACGAGTAAATGTCACTTTGTCAGTTACATCAGCTGTAGATTTGTTTCCATCTTTGTCTAAGTACTCAACTTTGCTTCCGTCTTCTTTCACGTAAGAAATTGTACGGCTAACATGTTTAGTTGTGTCTAATGACTTGATTAGCTCTTCACTCCATTTTGGTCCGGTTGGATTTTCTGGATCAATTGGTTTGTCCTGGTTTTGGAGTATTTGGATCGTTTGGGTTAGTTGGATCAAACGGTGAAATGTCTACAACTTTTTGGTTTCACTGTTACTACGAAGTTTTTGATCAACTTTTTGTATCTTTATCGAAATTCTTATCTGGCGCTGCTGTAAATCCGTCATTTTATTAATTCATATCCAAGTGCTTTTTAACTCTGCAAGTTTAGTTGTTGTTGTGTAGTTGATTGGTTCTCCAGATTTACCTTCTAATTTGTCTGTATGAAGAACTGTATTTGTTCCTTCAACAACATACTTAACTGTTGCTTTTGATTTACTTCCACCTTCGCTACTAACACGATTCTTGTGTCTTCTCCTGGTTTTGGTGGAGTGACTACTTTTTCTTTCTGAATTGAATCCTGGTACGTCTTGTTTTTGGTTTGATTTCATATCCTTCTGGTATTTCTGGAATTGGTGTTTCTCCTCCAACTGTTGGATCTTTTGGATTGTTTTTATAAGTAGGTTTTTGGTGTGTTTGGTATTTCATTTCCACCTTCGTCCACTAAGATTACTTTTTCCTAATGGTTTATATACTACTTTATCACTTGCTTCTGGATTTGTTGGTGTTACCTCTTTTCCTCCTGCTTGTGCTTTATCCGCATAGTATCCTTCTACTTTTTGGTGTTGTTACGACTTCATAAGTATGTGTCTCTTCATTCCATGTTGTTACGTTTGTAACTTTGTTTGTTTTTTCCAGTGAATGTGTAATCTGTTTTGTTCGTTAGGCGCTGGTGTGCTTTCTCCTGCTCCTTCGTACGTTACCGTTTGTTTTTGTTGCTACTGTTTTTTTGTATCTACACCTTGTGTATACTCAATTATTTCTGTGACATCTTTTTGTTGTTGATGTTATTGGAACTATCCCTACTTTTTTTCTCGATTTGGTGCATTGTAATTTTCTACACTCGGTGATGTTTTTCATCCCAATTTGCAGTACTCCATGTACCTTCTATTTTTTTCCCCAGTTTTTCGATTCACTTTATTTACTCGTTTGATTGTTGCTGTTTGAGTAACTGGATCAGCAACTTGTTTTGTTTTTCTGCTGCATCTATATACTTAATTGTACGTGTAACAGTATGACTCTCTTCAGTTTCATCATATAGTAAATCATACACATAAGTTACAGTAACTTCAGGGGCTATCAATTGTACCTGTTGGACTTGGTGAGGAGTCCTTTACTTTTTACAAAGTAATACTCTTTTCCATCTTTTTCCAATTAGAGTATCAGGTTTATATTCTTTAGTATCCACATCATAACCTTTTTTTATAGGCACGACTTTCGATAGCAGTCACAGTATCTTTAATAGAAACATTATCTTTATTTTTCATACGCTACCTTAACGGCACCTTTTTTTAACATCTTCAATTTTAATTGAAATTCGAACCAGATTTGTTTCATTAAATGTATCTTGTCCATCTGTACGTGCTGCTGAAGTAAGAACGGCAACTTGATTATTCGTAGCAGTACTACTTACTTTGGCTGGAAGATAAAATGCTGCAGTTGACCCCACTTTTTAAAGAAGCATCTTGATTAGAAACAAATTTTACTGCTGTTACGGTTGACCAATCTGTAATTTGATCTGCCGTTAGTGTAATAGTCTTTTCTAACTCAACCGCTGTTCCAGATACTGGTGTAGTTGAATAATACGCAGTCCAACCTTCTGGTACTGTCGCTGCTGCAGTCATATGAACATCAAATTGTGACCCACGATTTTTTTAGAGTTTAATACAATATTTTTATCAGATACACGTGGTAATGTTGAAATGACTACATTGTTTCCAGTAGCAACATTTGAATTATTTGTTAATGATAAACGATACTTCACTTCATCATTTTGGAGCTAAGTTATAGGCTCCTGTTGAATAAGTACTTGAATCTGTCGGTTGATCCGTCACTTGTGTAATTAATCGAGTTGCCGAGTTATTAATTACTGGTAATTCATATGTAAAGGAACTCGTATTTGTGATATTTGCATTTGTGCCATCATAATCATTATTTGGATTAATCCCAACTACTCTTTCATCTTCATCCCAAACTAACGTATATTTAATAGGATATTTTTCCTGCTGGCACCCAATTATCTACCTTAAATTGTAAATCTGGAGATAATGTATACCCTGAATGCTGCCTCCATGGTGTTACTTCTAAAAACTGTTTTTCCCTGAATTATTATAATTTTCTACAGTTTTTACAGAATTATCATTTCCAGCGTAACTAAATCCATCTGGTAATTCTACAAGTAATTTCGCATTTTTAGCAGCAATTTCTTGTAAAATAAACATACGTTTTACGATTCCAGATTTGTTTTATAATAGATACGATTTCCTAATCCATTAGGTGAATACTCATAGACTTCATATTTACTACTAAGTTCTTGAGTTAAGTTACCCGCTAAAGTAGTAGTAATAGGGTTTGTTGTAGGGACTAGCTTAATCGCATCTCGTGAATATGCAAAGGTTGTTTTTTTGATACAGCAACTTTTTGGTTCTTCATATCCATGTGTATACACAGATGCTGTAACGATACTTTCAACTTTATTTCCTTCCTTAGCTAATTTTTTTGCTGCTTCTAATCCTTTTAAATCTTGACTTAAGAATAAACCAACACCTTGTAGTCCAGCAGTTTCTAACGGCATATTTCCTTTTGGTTTTAACTTCACGGTTGTAGTACCATCAGGCAAGGCTACTTTGTCTGCAACATCTCCTTTACGAAGTGATACCTCTCCAATTTTTGATTCTGTTCCATTCGTTACAGAGTATACTTCAAAAGTCAATGTGGAATTTAATCCTAAACTTTCTGGATTATCTTGATAACTAACAAAGGTAGATTTCCCTTTATCTGTCGGAGTCCAAATCGCATAAAAATTCAATCGCTCGATTTTTGATCAATATTACTATCAATCGAAATTTCAACTTCTTTTTACACTTGCAGGACCGTGTGAATCACCATAATCTCCTGATAATTGAATAATTCGGGTATCTTCTGTTTTTGTATTAATATAAGGCATTGCAATATTAACGACACGAGATTTATTATCCTCCATCGTAGTATTAAAAATTCCTACTGGAACATCACTCTTAGTAGGTACTGTGCTACCACCAGTTCCACTGTTATTTCCATTTGGATTAGTCTGATTATTATTGGTATTATTTGGGTCATTATTTGGATTTGAACCACTCCCAGAGTTAGAACCACCAATAGATTTTTTTAGGATTTATAGCTCTAACTGTTACTGTTACATTATCAGAAGTAGTATTTTTAAATTCTGATTTGTCCGTATAGGTTACATTATCTTTAAACGTTAATTTTTTTACCCGTTAAAAATTCTGCTGGTGTTCCAACATTACTTACATTTAAATACAACAGTTCATTTTTGTGTATTATCACCACTAGCAAACATCGTTGTTGAAGAAGGAACTAATCTTGTATATTTTTGCAATACCATTTTCTAATTTCCATCCCGCATCTAGGGAAGTTTTTCGCAATAGTAACACCTGCCGGTAATTCAACAGCATGATCAATTTTTGTAATTGCAGCTGCCTCTTTATTAGTAGATTTTAAACTTAATTGTAAATCTTTACTCTTAGAAATATCAATTTCTGTTTCTGATTGATTGGTTTCTAATAATGTTTGTCTACGAATACCATTTCTAGTATCAACCGAAACATATGGCGTACCAGTTTTATTCGTGTTAGAAAAGTCTGTAGATTTAATTAAAGTATTATTTTTATCAAACAATTCAGCCTTTATAGTTGTCTTTGAATCTTTACCTGTTTCAAATTTTTCAATTTATAACTAACATTAATATTAGCGTAAGCTCCCCGCTAATTCACTCGTGTATAGTTTATATTGATTATTGTTTACTTTTTCAACTTTTAAGCTTGAACCGATTTCAAAAGACTCAATTGGTTCGTTATCGGAAGCTGTAATTAAAATGTATCCCCCATCTTCAATTTTAGATGGTGCAGACACATCCAAATTATAAGTCCTAGAATTTGTGCCCCAACAGCATAATCTGTTTTAGAATCTGTTAATTTACCTGAAATTTTAACGCCACTATAATCTGTAGTTTCCTCGTCAGGTAATGCACGTCTACTACGTTTACTACGTTTAGGATCTACTTCCTCTTTCTTTTTATTTGGTTCAGTAGCTGTACTTTCTTCAGAAGATACGTTTTCAGTTTCTTCTTTTCTTTTCAAGTTTATTTTCTTTGTTCTCTATTTCACTTGAAAGTGTAGAAGCTTCCTTATTGGTTGATAACCTGTTTTCTGAAGCATGGACAGTTGCTGCACTATGCCCCCTGCAATTACCCAGCCGGTTCCAATAAGAACAGAGGCTACTCCAATTTTCAACTTTTTAATCGAAAAATATTTGTTTTCTTTCCATCTATTAATCATCTCCTTTTTATATAAATCATGTAGTAATTATATTATGTTCCTCGAAATTAGCAGTGTCAAGAATATTGTGTAAACTCCACTAGTTGTTAATCAACCTGTCAATCCAAATCCTCTATGAATTCTTTCTTTAGATAATTCATTTTTGTTCAATACAAAATACTCTAGATAACGATCTAAACTATCCTCTGATGGAAATTGTTCCTTTGCTTTCAATCGTTTTTTTAGTTGCTTGTTGAGACTTTCAATTAAATTAGTTGTATAAATACTTTGACGAATTTCTTTAGGAAAAATCGAAAAAAGACTAATAAATCTTCATAAACTGTGTCAATACTTAAACATACTTTTAGGATAACGTTTGTGTATGTTTTTCTAGAAATTCATTTAATTTTTTTCTTTGCATCTTCCTTACTTTCTGCTTGATAAACTTTCTTAAGTGAATTTACTAATTCTCTTTTTATCTTCAACTCTTACCTTCTTTTGTAGTTGTCGGATTAAATGAGACCCAACAAGTTTGATATTTTGCGTTAGGAAAAAAACACTTAAAAGTGAATTCTTAATCCCACTAAGTCCATCTGTAATAAATAGTAAAACTTCTTGTAATCCTCTTTGTTTCCAATGCTTCCAACATTTCTTTATAGTGCTCAGAAGCCTCTGTAGGGATAGATAGCATAATCTAGAATTTCTTTATTCCTTCTGGAGTAATTCCTACTAAAAAGTGCACAGCTTCCTTTTTGAACTGTATCTCTTCTTAAATTAACATACGTTGCATCCGCATAAATCACTGCATAACGAGATTGAACGTTTCTTTGATGAAATTCTTTAACAGAGTTTTTCAACTTGTTTTTGTGATATTTGTTACTGTAGTAGGACTGTAATGATGACCATAAATATCTTCGATACACTCTGCAATTTCACGGTTAGTAAAGCCTTTAGAATAAAGTTTAATGATAACATCTTCTAATTTTTTTCTGAATTTCTTTTTATAAGCTTGAATGATTTTTTTGTTCGAATTCACCGTTACGATCTCGTGGAATATGAATATTTAAAACACCATACTCTGAATAAATTTTACGATTGTATCCACCATTTCTTGAATTTCCAGTGTTATATCCCTCTACAGAATGTTTAGGGTAGTTTAAATATTCTGTTAATTCAGCTTGAAGTAATTGATTGATACCATTTTCAATAGCACCTTTTAATAAGTGGTTAATATGAAGTGACCCCAAAAAGTTAGACTTTTTGAGACGACTTAAGTCGTCTCTTTTTGATGTAAAACAAAATGTATGAATAACCCCCTAGGGGGTTCGCGCAAAAATTTTGGCGCTTTTTCTTGGATATATTACTATAACTTTCAAATAAATTTATTAGCTAAGCACTACAAGAAGAATTTGAATGACACATTCTATAGTTTACTGGACTTAGTCCATCTAGTTTAATTTTTATACGTTTATTGTTGTAATAATCAATATAATTGATAATAGCTTTCTCTAATTCATCAAGAGACTTAAATTCCTTTTCAAATCCATAAAACATTTCTGATTTCAAAATACCAAAGAAAGATTCCATCATACCATTATCTGCACTGTTTTCCTTTACGTGACATAGACGGTAGTATACCTTTATTCTCTAAAAATTGATGATAAGAATCATGCTGGTATTGCCACCCTTGGTCGCTATGGAGAATTGTGTTCTCGTACTTTTCATCTGTAAATGCCTCATTCAACATTGTCTTTACTTGTAGTAAGTTAGGTGAGCGTGAAAGATTATACGCAATAATTTCACTGTTATATCCATCTAAAACTGGTGATAAATATAGTTTCTGTTCACTACTTGGAATGGCAAAACTCTGTGATGTCTGTGTAGCATTTTTCCATTGGTTTAGTACCTTCAAAATCACGTTGAATTAGATTATCTGATCTCTTTCCAACATCTCCTTTGTGTGAATAATACTTACGTTTACGACGAATACGAGCCATTAAACCAAGAACTTTCATCAAGCGTTGCACCTTCTTATGATTCACTTTAATCCCACGATTTCTTAGTTCTAAAATGAATTCGACGGTAGCCATAGTTTTTCCTTATGTTCTGTAAAAATATCTTGTATTCATCTTTCAAGCTGTTGATCCTTATCCGGTTGGTTTATTTGTTTTTAAATGGTAATAGTACGTTGAACGAGCTAAATTAATTGCTTTAAGAAGAACAACCAATGGAAATTCTTTGATTAATTCTTGAACAATTTCTGTCTTTCTTCTTTCGCTTTTCCTCCTTTAATCGTTTTTCCCTCAACTTTTTAGAACTGCAATTTCCGCCTTTAAGTATAAATTTTCTAATTCAAGTCGTTCTAAATCCGTCATTTTCTTCTTGTTGTTTCTTTGGTTTTACGTCCCATTATTCTTGGTCTCCCTTTTGCTTTCTCAACAATAGTATACCCATTTTTCTTGTATTCTGCTAGCCAATTTGGAAGTAGACACGACTTTTAAGTGCATAATCCATTGATACACTTAATTGTGAACGACCTTCTAGAAGAACCTTATCCATTATTTCCTTCTTTAGTTCTGGAGAATAGTAGCGGTTTTTCCTTTTTAACACTTTCTATTCCATATCGGTCAATAAATTGAACTAAGTAATCAAGATTACGAACAGTGACATTATAAATTTTTGAAAGATTCTTTAAGCTGAAACCTTGTTTCCTTAGCTGATAGATTTGTATTTTTGTCTTCATAAGTTAATTTCATTAAAAACACCCCAAAAGTTAGATTTTTATGTCTAACTTTTGGGTGCAACTAACTATTGTCACCTTGTAATAGTCTTTTTGTTAATTCTGTGTTAAAATCCATTTTAGAAGTCACTCCTTTGTTAATTTGTTGTGGTAGATTAATTATACAACTAGTGACTTCTTTTTTACTCTCTTTTTGAGTTCACACAAAATATTGTACACTCTCTTTTTACATTCAGATTATTCATTAATATTATAATTAACTTTAAGTTCAAACTATTTTTTTAGCTATATTTAATCCCTTCTCTTTAGAGTTATATTGATTAGATTCTGTTATTTATCGAGAATTTCTTTTGCTATTTCTTATATCTTTCCAACTGAATTCGTTACAGCACAAAAAGCCGAAGAGTTTCCCCTTCGACTTCTTGCTTTCGTTCGTTCAAAACTATTCTTCTGTTTTGAATACTTTTGTTACAGTACGATCGACATAGGGCTGCTGATACAACACCTTCGTATTCTTTTCTTGCCTGCTTTTTCAAAAAGCATGTGTATTCACGATTTTTTTGCATTGCCGCTTTAATGGTTGCTTCATCCAAGTTTTTCTTGTGGTTTTTGCAATGACCAAGTTTTTATGTTTTTCCATCTGCGTTTTTGAAGACTAATGTTAATTCTTTTGTTGTTGTCATAGTTTTTCACTCCTTTTCTTATTATGCAATTGTGTGACGGTAATGTGTAACAACCGTTACATAGCTCACTGGATCTTTCATCAATGTTTTTCAACGCTTCTCCAATTTCTTTTTACTGCTTGTTCGTCTGCTGTTTCGACAAGGTTTGGTAAGCTTTTAATACGTTTTGCCTTTCCTTTATCCTCATCCATATGAAACACTTCTAATGTTGCGTTTTTGAAATACTTTTGCCATTTTTCTTTTTCCTCCTGTTTGTTTTGTTCTTTTGTAGTGTCATGACTTCCTACACTATATAAAGAAATTTTTCGATATTTTTACCCCTATTCGTTTAATATTTTATTGACGATTTCTTGAATGGCATCATAGTCATATCCTGCTTCTTCTAGACGGCATTTTCGTTCTGCTCCATTTCCCCATAATCCTAGGATTACTTCCTTAGCTAGTGATTCATTTGACGTAGTGGAATTGTTATCAGTAAGTTCTGCATCTTCTTCATCTGCAGATGGGACTGTTTCTTGAAAATTCTCATTTACTACTTCAGTAGCTACTTTAGGTTGGCTAATTGTTTCGAGCATTTCTTCGACTGTACTTCCTAATTGTGCCAACTCGTTCATTCGGGTGATGAAATAGTTTTTGACACTTTCAGTTTGTACCTCCATGTAAAGCTAGACTTCTATGCGGACAAGAAGTCGGAATAAATTCATGATGCAGTCTTACCGTATCTGTTGTTATCGGCAATCCATAATAGAGTAAATCTTCCGTTGCTTGCATGAGAGTAATGTCTTCATTTTCTAGAAACTCCTCATCGGAGACTTTCATACTTTCACAGACTTCATAACCAATTGAACGGATATTACTCCACCAATCTCCGGTATGATAGGCAATATTATACGTATCTACTACTCTGACAATCGTATTGCGATTACAATAATAATGCGCAATTCTAATGATTTTTTTCACGATATCTTAACCATTCGATATACTGAATTGGCGTCATCGATCCTGCATCATTATGAATCACAACAAATTCTACACCTACTAATTGTCCACTATTTTCCATTAATGTTTCATTGATTTTTTTCTACCATTTGACTCTCCTCCTTGAATATATTGTTGATATTTCTTTTGAATGGCTTGTCGGTCTCGATAATATTTACTCTTGCAACGTCCTTCGATCTTTGCTAATTCCTTAATGGAATCGGATTGTTCTAAAAACAGCTCCAATGTTTTCTTCTGTCTAGGAGTTAGTAGCGTGTACAATTTTTTTCAAATCTTCATTTCTCTCTAGTTGAGTTTGAACATCGCTATCACTTCCTAGCATAAATTCCAAGCTTTCATCACTACACTCTCGCATCTTTTTGCTGATTTTCTTTTTGAAAATTCTCGTAAACAAATCCAAGTAAATCCTCGTTTAATATACGCAGCATAAATATACCGTTGTTCTTCTAGAGGATTTCCTCCTAATTTTTGAAAAGTTTCTAATATTAGTATTCTTCCTAGTTGAAGTAAGTCTTGATACTGCGAATTTGTATTGGCTACATGATATCCTCGTAATACAGAGTGTAATACTGGTTCGAATGTTTCAAGATATTCTTCACTCCATTCAGTGGCATATCCCAATATTCCATACTCCTCTCTCCTTTTGCGATTTTTCTACAAGATCTTGTTGCTTAAACTGTATAATAAATAGTGTAGAAAGACAAAATCCGTCTTTTGTAGGTTTCGAGGTTAAAATGTTATTTTTCAACTTAATTCCTTATTATTTTTATATTTTTCTTATTTTTGTGACTTTTTTTCACTTTTTTTACTTGTTTTTATCAAGGTAGGAATATAATATAGATGTAAATAAATAAACCGCTTACAGGAGGAGTTCTTATGACAAAAATAGTAATAGATTTCAATCGTAGTTTAGATCCTAAGTTGTTCGAGCGCTGTATTAAGAATGATTTACCGAAAATAACCACTGATATTGTTTTTATGTTAAGTTTCAGCGATAATCCTCAAACAGAATATAATAGCTTAATCATTACTAAGTCTGATGAATGGTATCTTACTCACCAAACGACTTCTCAGCTGTTCAAATCACTAGAAATTAATTTACCTATTTCCTATATTCTAAATAAAGAAATTATCAAACATTTCTCTGGTATTCATAAAAAAATTCCTTATTGCTTTGGAGATTTCTTATACTTTCCAATTTATAATGCTACTCCCCACCATCACTGGTGTGGTTATCATCATTGCATTGGCTATAAAAAAAGTAGAAATACTCTTCATCTTTATTTTTGAACAATCGCTGAAAATTATTTTCCCCTATCAATACCCAACTGCAATTTCAACTATAAATGCTTATGACTCTCTCTTAAAAAAATCACCCTGAGAAATCAAACAAGATCTAGCGATTTCCCCTTCTAATCCAACAGAACCATCACTCACAAAAATTTAATCAATTACTTCTACCTATTTATCTAGAAGTGATAAATCGCCTCTCTCCATATCCTTTGGATAAACAAGCTCAAAAGGAAGTCTTAAAAATATTTCGAGGAATAAAAAATGAACGAATGTAGGAAATAGTGAATTACAAAAAAGATGCCTAACACATAATAGTGTTAAGCATCTTTTTGCTTTTTCGCATCTTATTGAAATCGAGTTCGAAAAAGCTGAATCGGCATGAATTTTAGTCCAATTCAAAGTATTTTTTTCCTCTTATTTCTTGCGTAAGCGTTCGATATCTCTTGCGATTTCTACTTCTTCATTAGTTGGAATATTTAATACTGTTACTTTCGCATTATCTGATGAAATGATTGCTTCTGAACGAGTGTTATTACGTTCTTTTGTCAATGTCACATCCGAACCATGTAATTCCGCTAATAATTAAGTCACGGATTTTTAATTGAGTTTTCACCGATACCGGCTGTAAATACAATCGCATCTACACCATTCATTACCGCAACGTATTGACCAATGTATTTTTGAACACGATCCACAAAGATTTCCATTGCTACTTTAGCATCTTCGTTAGTTGCTGAAGCATTGTCAATATCACGCATATCGCTTGATAAACCTGATAATCCTAATAAACCAGATTTTTTTGTTTAAAATGTCAACCATTTCGTTAATATCTGTAATGTTTAATTTGTTCATTAAGAATGCTACTAATGAAGCATCGATGTCTCCAGAACGAGTTCCCATTGTAACCCCTGCTAATGGAGTGAATCCCATAGATGTATCTACTGATTTACCACCATCAACGGCTGTAATTGAAGCACCATTTCCTAAGTGACATGTAATGATTTTTAATTCTTCAATTGGTTTTACCTAATAATTCAGCTGCACGGTGTGAAACATAACGGTGGCTAGTTCCGTGTGCTCCCGTATTTACGTGCTTTTGAATTGTTTGTAGTATTCTAATGGAATACTGTATAAGTATGCTTTTTTTAGGCATTGTTGTATGGAATGAAGTATCGAATACAGCAACACTTGTAATATCTGGTAAGATATGTTTGAATGCACGCATTCCGATAGCTTCTGCTTTATTGTGTAATGGAGCAAATTCTGCTAAATCTTCTACTTGTTGGATAACTGTATCGTCTACTAAAGCTGAATCTTTGAAGATTTCTCCCCAGCAACTACACGGTGTCCAACACCAGTAATTTCATCAAATGAAGCAATAATGTTTAATGCTACTAATTGCTCTAATAATTTTTCTACGGCTACTTCATGGTTAGGAATATCTTCTACCACTTCATATTTTTTTGATCATCTCCGTAGCTGATTGAGAAGATTGAATTTTTCTAATCCAATACGTTCTACTAATCCTTTTTGCCACAACTTCTTCTTGAGGCATGTTAAATAATTGGAATTTCAAACTTGAACTTCCGGCATTAATCACGATTGATTTTTGACATAATCTGTCTCCTTTGTGTGATAATGTTCTTCTTTTGTGAAAAAAACACTGTACAATCTCCCTTTAAAAAGTTTCATGTTTCAGTATTCCTCGCACCACATTTATTTTAGCATAACTAAGTACAGATTGAAATAATAAATCCTTGGTTCTACTTTCTTTTTCTAGAAGTTATTTTTTAGAATAATATCAAATTAAAAAACACCCCAAAGCTAGATTGAGAAAAATCTAGTTTTGGGGATGCAGTCACTTTTAGTGTGTATTTTTATTAAAGCTTTTAAAAATATTCTCTTTTAATTCTAGTGAGTAGATTATTCGCAACAGAAGTTACTCCGACATGCATCAACTCTGGATCAGAATAATCTAGATTACGAGCATAAACTTCTGCAACACTGTAAGCAATCTGCTCATCTAATTTATAATTAGAAGCTTTTTAATAATGCATTTTTTTAATTCTGAACTATATAATTTAACATTATTTTCTAACGATACTACTGTCATATTAGTAACTCCTCTCCTGTTTTTAGCTTGATAGACTTTTAATATTTTCATTGTATCACAAAAAGATTGATTATGGATAGATAATTGTTTAAATGAATATGGTTTTCTAAATTCTTCTAGCAACTCTTCTTTTGTAATTTTCCCACGATGAAACATAGCTAAACTTTGTACTGGATTATCATCTGTCTGCACACCGAAAAATAAAAATCAAAAATCATGTTGGATTTTATCTGGATTTTCACGATTTAGAACAACAAATTCTGCAAAATCCAATTCTGATTCTATCTTTTTATGTTTTTGCAAAAATATTGACAATTATAAATTGAATCCTTAAAAATATCTACAAAAATTTGGAATATTGAATTCTAGTACAATTCCTACTTCTCTCTCTGATTCAAAAAAATATCATTGCCTAATAAACTTTGATTTAAAAACATCAACTTGCTTGTTTATAAATTTTTTTGCTGTTCAAAAATCAGGGGTAATATAAAATCCAGGTCCAAAAATCAAGTTCACTTCCCTAAGTTAAATTTAACATCAATACCACTTTTTAAAGATTCCAAATGTCGTAACAAAGTCGCATGAAACCATCTAGTGTTTCTAAGTTGATTTTCCTGTTTGGTAGTTAATTCCAAAAATATTTCCCCTTCCCAACCCTATAGTAAAAATTATAACATAAAATTCCGATTTAAAACATTAAAGCTTAGTGAATTAACTTTTTACGAAAGTTCTTTTCGCCCATTTTTTTCAAATGTTTGTGTAAATTGTCTGAACTTATCGATGTTTTTTTCATATCCGGTATGTCGCCTAATAATACTTGACGTGCTTGTTTTGCCCCTTTCCCTTTTTTTCTGGAAAAATAAGTAACGACTTACTATATTGTTGATTTTTTTGAATAATGTTTTTAGGGAAAGCTAGCATTGCTTGAACAAAGGATTCTTTTTGTAAATGTTCTAATAATGACACACTTTCTTCCGTTTCAAAATAAATTTCGTTGGTACAATCATGAATCCAAAAACCACCTGGTTTTTAAATAATTCAAATGTTGTTCAATTAGTAAATGATGCGCATAAGAATGTCCTCTTTTTGCATGAGTTTTAAAGTCTTTTGGCACGTTCATCGACAGGATAATAACCCACTGGTAAGTCGGATAATGCAATATCGATTGGATCGACTAATAAATCACTTAATCCATCTTGCAACATTACTCGTACATCTAAACTTTCTAATGCAAAAGCTTGCAGCGCTAAATGCACTAATACTTCATCATTATCAATTGCAGTCGTCTGAATGTTTTTGCCACTTTCTTGTAAAAATAACTGAACGGTACTTAATAAATTCCCACTTCCACAAGCAAAAATCAACGAGTGCTAATGTTTCTTTTAATTTTCTGTTAAACGTTCCACCATAAATGCCACTAATAATCCAATTGAATCAGGTGTCATTTGATGATTCGTTTGTAAGCCATCTTCTTTTAGCAGCTTTCAAGAAAGTATATTGAATCATTCGACGAATTTGTTCTTTTTGTAAAAGCTTTCTAGCGCTAGTTCTTGATAAGCTGTATTTAATGCTTCAATCGTTGCTGCATCTGGTTGCCCTTCTACTTGTTGCGCTTGATTTCCTGAGGCAATATTTTGCAAGGTTTCTCCTAATGCCTCGACATACGAATACTCAATTTCTTTTTTTGGAGAACTTGAACAGCCTCCCATAATTTTTTTCAAAGCTACGAATTTCTTTTATTTTCCTGTTCCATCAAACTCCTCCTTTCAGATAAAAATCATGACCACCCGTCTAACGGGTGGTTTGAACTCGGGGCTATAAGCCCAGATTACAAGCCAGCGCCTCAAGACGCTGGCTTTCACTTTGTTCAAGCCTTATTGCTTTTTGACTCGTCACTTGCCTCTTAAAGAGGCGTTTTGTATATTTACCATCACCCCTAAAGGGATCCTCATACTCTTTTTACACTTAATTTATCAATTGCTATATCATGTTTTTTTCTTGTTCTTGTATATACTTTCTTATGGTAGCTTCATTGAGACCTACTGTGCTTACATAATAGCCTTCTGCCCAAAAATGACGGTTCCCAAATTTATATTTTAAATTTGCGTGTTTATCAAACATCATTAGTGCGCTTTTTCCTTTTAAATACCCCATAAAAACTTGAAATACTTATCCTTGGTGGAATACTTACCAACATATGAACATGATCCGGCATAAGATGTCCTTCTATAATCTCTACCCCTTTATAACTACACAATCGACGAAATATTTCTCCCAAACTTTTCCTATATTGATTATAGATAACTTTCCGTCTATACTTAGGTGTAAAAAAACAATGTGGTATTTACACATCCATTTTGTATGTGATAAACTATTAGCTTTTTTTCAGCCATATTTTTTTCTCCTCTCGCTATATGATAGGCTTGAACACCTTTATTGTATCGCGATTGGAGTTTTTGGTATAACCTTCGATGCGCACCCGCATAGCGGGTGGGATTTGATTTGTCACGCACCTACGGAGCGTGACGGACTGAAAGTCACATAAAATAAGAGACAGGACAAAGTCCTGCCTCCGCAAATTCCATATTATTCAGCAGCTGCTACTGGGTAAACAGATACTTGTTTTTTTGTCACGGCCTTTACGTTCGAAAACGTACTACGCCATCAACTTTAGCGAATAATGTGTCATCTCCACCGATTCCTACATTGTGACCTGGATGGATTTTTAGTTCCACGTTGGCGGAATAAAAATTGAACCACCTGTAACAAATTGTCCATCAGCACGTTTAGCACCTAAACGTTTAGACTCTGAGTCACGTCCGTTTGATGTAGAACCGCCCCTTTTTTTGTGGGCGAAATAATTGTAAATTCACTTTTTAACATGAGAGTGCACCTCCTTGATAGGTTAATCAACTTGAACGGTTAGATAGTTAGGATATTCTTCTTGAATTCCTTCTAACCCTAGTAATAGACTATTTAATAAAAATTTGTGTTGTTTGAGCTTGAACTTTCGTTACATCTCGTACAACTTCTAAATATAAATACCCACCTTCGACTTCATCAACGTCAACAATTGGTTGATAGCCTGCTAGCTTCTCGATACTATTGACAGTCGTAATTGCTAATGCAGAAACGCCTGCACATACAATGTCTTCACCATACTCGCCAAAGCCAGCATGTCCTGTCATTTCAAAAAGAAACTAACTCGTGGTCTTTTTATGAAACGTTACTCGAATCATCGTCAAAATTAAGCGTTGATTGCGTTAATCACAACTTTTGTATAAGGTTGACGGTGACCTTGTTTACGGTGAGAGTCTTTACGACGTTTGTATTTGAAAGTTACAACTTTCTTTTGACGGCCTTGTTTTTCAACAGTTCCTTCAACAGTTGCACCTGCTACGAATGGAGCACCAACTTTAACGTTTTCTCCACCTACAAATACTACTTCTTCGAAAGTCACTTTGTCGCCAGCTTCTGCGTTTAATTTTTTTCAACGTAGATTGCTTGACCAACTTCAACTTTAACTTGTTTACCACCAGTTTTTACGATTGCGTACATATTGCACCTCCTATATTTTAGACTAAGACTCGCCAGTTTAAAAGTGCCGATTCCGGTCTTTTGTACTCTAATCCGAGCGGTTGTAGCTGTGGTGCTTCACAATTACAACATGAATAGTTTAACAGAGATTTTCTATTTAAGTCAAGCAAAAAGCTCGGGCGATTAAAATGAATTCTGTCAAACACAAATGATTATATCCCAGACAATGTTACAAGTTATGACGATTTAAATGAAAATTAGCCGTCAATTCTTTTTACGAACGATTCGGCTAATTTCTCTTTAACGATTTAACATTTTTTTCTAATTCTACTTGTGTGAACGGTGTTGCTTCATCTTCATGAACACGTTCGATATTTGCGCCTAATGCACGTAGTTTATGATGGAATTGATAATATCCACGATCTAAGTATTTTTAACTCAGTTACACGTGTATATCCTTTTGCCACCATACCCGCAATAATTAAGGCAGCTGCTGCACGTAAGTCAGTTGCTTTTACTTGAGCACCTTGTAATTGTGACACTTGATTCATCACTGCAGTTCTACCTTCAATCATGAACTCTGCATTCATACGACGCAATTCTTCCAAATGATTGAAACGATTTTCGAATACTGTTTCTGTCATCGTACTTACACCTGAAGCTAATAACTGAACAATTGTCATTTGCGCTTGCATATCTGTCGGGAAACCTGGATGTGGTAATGTCTTCACATCTGTTGGTTTTAATGTTTCCGGTCCAATGACACGAATTCCATTTTCTTCTTCAATAAATCGAACACCCATTTCAGATAGTTTAGAAATTAATGGTTGATTATGTTCTGCAATCGCATCTTCAACAAAAAAACATCTCCCGCTGTCACTGCTGCAGCAACCATAAATGTTCCTGCTTCAATTCTATCAGGGATAATCGAATGAATTGTTCCTTCTAAATGGTCTACTCCTTCGATACGAATATTTTTTCAGTACCCGCACCAATAATTTTTCGCACCCATTTTATTTAAAAATGTTTGCTAAATCAACAATTTCAGGCTCTCTTGCTACATTTTCTAATAAAGTTGTTCCTTTCGCAAGAGTAGCTGCCATCATTAAGTTTTGAGTTGCACCCACTGAAGGGAAATCCATATAGATTCTTGCACCCACTAATTGATCTGCATGAGCTTCTACATAGCCATCTTCTTGGGTAATTGTTGCACCCATTGCTTCGAACCCTTTTAAATGCAAATCAATCGGACGAGTTCCAATCGCACAACCTCCTGGCATTGCGACACGAGCATGACCAAATCTTGCTAACAACGGACCCATTACAACGATTGACGCACGCATTTTACTTACAAATTCAAATGCTGCCGTTGTTTGAATATTTTTTTGTAGCGTTTAACGTAATTGATTTTTTTCCTCTTCATCAAAAAGTGCTTGTGACATTTAAACTATTTAATACCGCTAACATTGTATGCACATCCGATAAATTCGGTACATTTGTTAGATGTGTTACTCCATACTCTGCTAAAATACTTGCTGCTAAAATTGGAAGCACAGCATTTTTTTGCTCCCTCTACTTTTTACTGTTCCATTTAGACGTGTACCACCTTGTACAATCATCTTTTCCATTCTAAAAACCTCCAAGGTTACTTACTCGTAATGAATTGAACGATTGAATTTATCATATCTGATATCGTGAAAATTGCATTAGCCGCTCCTACTCCTAAAAAGAAGTGCTACTAATAGTATGAATAGTCTTGCTTTGTTCAATTCGTTTTTTAATATGATTTTTTTCTAAATTGATGCATTGAAGTGACCAATAGGCAATAACAATCATTCCTAATGTCAGCACCAATCGTACGATCTGTATATATTCCGTCATATAAATCTCCTATCTTTTTATAGAGATTCTGCTTTTTATCTTACCATACTTTTCATGAAAAATAAAAAGGACAGATGGCTTGAATCATTTAATGAAAAAACACCGCAAAAGTTAGATTTTTTTCATGTCTAACTTTTTGGGGTCACTACATCGAGGGTGTCTTATGACATTTCATAAAAACGGATTTCGTTTATTCTTCGTCTTTTTTTCTCAACAAGGAGGATGAATCTAGCTTTTTACCCAAACAATCTAAAAAGAATTTTTTTCTCCTCTTGAATAATTTAAACCACATATTCTCCCTCTTTAAAACATCAAAAACCTTTCTCGAAATCGAGAAAGGTTTGAGAATTGTCTTCTTATTTGAGACCGTATTTTTTTGTTGAAACGATCCACACGTCCGTCTGCTTGTGTGAATTTTTGACGACCTGTATAGAATGGGTGAGAATCTGAAGTAATCTCAACACGTAATAATGGGTATTCGTTACCATCTTCCCATTGTACAGTTTCGTTTGAAGATTTTGTTGAACCTGATAAGAATTTGAATCCAGTAGTTGTATCCATGAAAACAACTGGACGATATTCTGGGTGAATTCCTTGTTTCATTTTCTATTCCTCCTGCCCTGAATTATTGCCTAATCCAGAGTTATTTATTTTTATGCATAAAGCAACACAAGTATAATAGCACGCTCAGACCTAGAATGCAACTATTTTTTTGTTAGGTTTGATAGATTTTCTTAGTATAAAAATTTTTCAACCAAACTCTCCCTAATCCCCAAGTTCTAAACCAGGCATTGCATTTTACATCCATTGATGCAAAAATCTTGTTCTAACCATTTTTGAATATGCGGCTGCACCAATCATTGCAGCATTATCACCACATAAATTCATTGGTGGAATTGAGAATGTTACAGTTGGATAATGACTTTGCATCATCTCTTGTAATCCTGTTCGAAGTCCACGGTTTGCTGCGACTCCTCCTGCTAATACAAATTGTTTCACAGGATATTCTTGTAGTGCACGTCTACTCTTTTCAACTAACACTTCTACAACACTTGCTTGGAAACTTGCCGCAACATTTTCTGGCACAATTTCTTCGCCTTTTTGTTTTGCATTATGAATACGATTGATAACCGCTGATTTTTAATCCACTAAAACTAAAGTCATAATGTTCTTCATGAATCATCGCTCTTGGAAAATCATAAACATCTTCTCCAATATGCGCCAATTCATCCATTTTTCTTTCCACCTGGATAAGGTAAGTTTAAAAATTCTTCCCTATCTTATCATAGGCTTCTCCAGCTGCATCATCTCGTGTTTCTCCAATAATTTCAAACTGTCCGTCCTCTGGCATATAGACTAATTCTGTATGACCACCGCTTACGACTAATGCCATTAATGGGAATTGTAAAGGTTCGATTAATTGGTTCGCATAAATATGTCCTGCCATATGATTAACAGCAATTAATGGTTTGTTCGCTGCTAACGCTACTGCTTTTTGCAGCTGAAATACTCGATTAGTAAAGCTCCTACTAATCCTGGTCCAATAGTAACCGCTACTGCATCGATTTCTTCCATTGTTTTGCCAGCTTGCACTAATGCTTCTTCAATCACTTGTGTAATTTGTTCTACATGGTGACGGCTTGCAATTTCTGGTACAACTCCTCCAAATCGCATATGACTTTTGATTTGAGAAGCGACAATGTTTGATAATAACGTACGGCCATTGACAACAACTGCTGCACTTGTTTCATCACAACTACTTTCAATAGCTAAAAATAACGACTTCCTTTGTCATTGTTCACATGCTCCTTTCTTGAGTTCTAATCGATAAAGTAAGGCATCTTCTAATGGATCTGAATAGTAATCACGTCTCCTGTGATAACACTCAAATCCTAAAATTTCATATAATTGCTGTGCACGATGGTTAAACTCTCGTACTTCTAAAAAAATACTGTTGCGACTTCTTGCAACCCCTAAATCATAACACGCCATTTGCCATAAACGTTGGGCAAGTCCTTTCCCTTGGAATCCTGTATGAATCACAATATTCGTAATCGTTGCTTCATCTAAGACGACTTGCATCCCAACAAATCCAATTAAAGTATCCACATGATAGACGCTATAATAAGCTCCATGTTCAGAAGCAATATCTTCTTGGAACGCTTTTTGCACTCAATGTCCAGGATGTTCATAATGTTGTTGCACTAATTGGTATAACTGTTCTGCTACATCATCTTCTACTGTTAGTCGTTTAAACGAAAAACTCTGATGATGAGAAAGATTCTGGTGTTTTAGGGGGTAATGGATAAGTCATCAGTACCGCATCCTCTACTTCATTTTTATAATATTTTTTTCTTTATATCCTGTTTGAATAAATCCAAATTTTTCATATAAACGAATCGCCTTTTTATTAGAAACTCTAACTTCTAGGGAAATGGACTCTTTTCTAAAAAAATCGTGCATACTTTTCTAATTGCTTCATTAATAAAGTCGCACATCCTAAAAAAATCGTACATCCGAATGAACAGCAATATTCGTAATATGAAGATCCTCCATTGTCACTCTTGCACCAATAAACGCTTGAATTTCATCATCTATTTCAAGAACGATATAAATAGCTTTTGTATTATATGTTAAATCTTCTGCAAAAAGCATCTCTCTTCCAAGGTGGATTTCCCATATATGCTTCTTCTTCTACATAGGCAATTACATCAATGTCTTCGATAGTCGCAAGACGAATGGTCGCAATGAATCCATTAGATAAAGGGATTCGTTTTGATTGCTGAGGAATTTTTAGTTACGATAAAGTCTCCAACAGGAATTGCATGATCTGCTAATCTTTCTAATTGTTGCCATAAAGATTGTGTCCAATCTTTACATGCGCTCCACATAGTTTGTCTCCTGTTCTTCTTGATGGATCGCTTTCCAATTTTCTTCTGCTTCTGCTAATTTTTAAATAAGTCGGTACAAAAAACATCTGCATCTTCTTCTGGTGCATCTTGTGCTAATTTACCAAAGAATCCTGCATGAGCAATGGCTTCACTTTCTTTAGCAAATACCACTTTCTCTCCTAATTTCTCTACAACCAACTCTTTTTTTGTGCATCTGTCAATTGTCCTACAAAAATAAAGAGAAGCTTCATAAATAGCTAACTCTTCTAACCAATCAACCCAAGAAATATGACGTTCTGGGGCTATCAATTGCGGAAACTGTTGGTTCACTTGATAAAGACCGGTAAAAATATTATATCTACGAGCATCAAAAATGGAACAACATAAGCTCCTTCGGGGAACAACTTCTACAACATTTGCGACAATCGCTTGTAAACTTGAAACAGCTTTTAGCGGAATATGCAATGTTTTTCGCAAGAGTTTTTGCAACTGTTACTCAATTCTAAGTCCAGTATACGAACCTGGTCCTTTGGCAACAATCACACCTGTTAGTTCTTGCATACTGACTTGACTTTTCTTGAAGTACTGCTTGAATTGCCGGCATTAGTTTGACACTATGTTGTAAAGTGTCTGGAACTGTTTGTTCAACAATCGTTCCCTCATCTTTGACAATGGCAACCGATAAAGTTTTTATTTGAGGTATCAATAGCCAATACGGGCATAGAGCACTTCCTTTCTAATTTTTGTATAAAAAGTGTGAAGGAGGGCAAGTCGTGCTACCCTTTGCACTTTGTACCCTCTTCAACCATTTATTCAAAATGTTTTATTCGCACTGATTTGGAATATGTTCCAGACATTGAATTGACGTGCCTTTCTAGAGTAATCCGTTTCGACTTTCGTCGCACTTTGACTTCTTCTTCCAACGGTTCGAGTCAGAGCATCTTTTCTTCGCACCTTCTTATTAGTACGCTCTAGCAATCCATACTGTTTGTGTTGCTGGTTTGCCTGATACGATACATGTTTCTTTTCTTCACTGGTGGGTTGAATGGAATATTACGAGTCGTAAATCCAGTTTCTTCTTTGATTTTCGCTTCTGTTTCTTCTGTTCCATCCCAACCAACTAATACCCAACCAGGTACTTCGCCAGCTTCACGTTTTGCTTCAATATGGGCTTTTTAATTCATCTAAAGTATCAATGTTTGTATATTCATTAGAAGCACGCATTGCACGAGCTGTTTCTAATAAACGTCCTTGCATTTTCTCTAATTCAGATTGAATTGTTTCTAATAACACATCAAAAACCTACCGCAACTTTTTTTCATCTAAGTCACGCATTTTTGTCATTACTTGATTATTTTCTAAATCACGTGGTCCACATTCGATACGCATTGGAACTCCACGTAATTCCCATTCATTGAATTTAAATCCTGGTGAGTTATCTGTGTCATCAATTTTCACACGTAAGCCTTCCGCTTTTAATTGTTGTTGTAATTCTTCTAATTTTTCTAAGATGGCTGGATTTTTTTCTTCCATGGTCCAACTGGAATTAAGACTACTTGAGTTGGAGCTACTTTTTGGAGGTAATACTAATCCTTGTTCATCTCCATGTGTCATAATTAATGAACCGATTAAACGAGTAGAAACTCCCCATGAAGTTGTATGTGCATGTACATGTTCATTTTCTTTTGTTAAATATTTAATATCAAATGCTTCCGCAAATTTTAGTTCCCATATAATGAGAAGTTCCAGCTTGTACAGCTTTTCCATCTTTCATCATTGCTTCGATTGAGTAAGTATCTACAGCACCCAGCAAAAACGTTCTGATGGAGTCTTTTGACCCTTCATAAACAGGAACGGCTAATACGCCTTCTACTACTTCTTTGTAAATGTCTAACATTCTCATTGTACGACGACGTGCATCTGCTTCATCTGCATGAGCTGTATGTCCTTCTTGCCATAAAAATTCAGAAGTACGTAAGAATGGTAAAGTTTTCTTTTCCCAACGGAATACATTTGCCCATTGGTTTTACTTCATATGGTAAATCACGGTATGAATTAATCCAGTTTGAGAACGCAGTCCCAATCATTGTTTCACTTGTTGGACGTAATGCTAAACGTTCTTCTAATTTTTCACCTGCTGCTTAGTTACCCATGGTAATTCTGGAGCAAATCCTTCAATATGATCTGCTTCTTTAGTGAAAAACTTTCTGGAATTAACATTGGGAAGTACGCATTACGAATGCCTTCTTCTTTGAAACGACGGTTAAATTCCTCTTGAATATGTTCCCAGATTTCATATCCGTCTGGTTTAAAAATCATACATCCACGCACTGGTGAATAGTCCATTAAATCAGCTTTTTGAATGGTTTGAATATACCATTTTGAGAAATCTTCTCTTTGTAAGTTTGTTTTTTTCTGCCATAGTAGCACTCCTTTTCTAATCATAGTGGAACAAAAAGAGCCATCCCTCCTATAAAAGGACGAATGACTCGCGGTACCACCTTTAATTACATTTTCATTGTTAAATGTCTCTTGGAACGTGATAACGGTACGCAAACCGGATTATTTTCATAATCAATATCCTGGTAGGTTCAATTCTAAAAGCGGGGGTTCTCTCTCAGCCACGAAGAACTTTCTGTACCCATTAAAGAACTTACTATTCCATGCATTATACTACCGAAAAACAGCTAGAAAGCAAGTGTTATGTATATTTTCTAGAAATAAATTCACTTGTTGAAGTATAAAATGAAGTACAGAAAAATTTGCATAGCAGCACTACCCATGAGACAGCCAGAGCTGGCTGCTTGCCGTCCTTCTGCTACTATCACGCAAAAGTCTATCTCACAAACGTACTCTCATAAATATCAGTAAAAAAATAGAAATGATTTTTCGCAGTAGCAACAGTCCTATAAGCCACATAGGCTATAGGACTGGAAAAATGAGACCCTAGGCTCAATTTTTTAGGCATGAAACAGCAAAGCTGTTTGCTGCCGTCCTATGCTACATCAGAAAAGTCAATTTCTATTAACATCAGTTGCGGAAAAATCTTAGCCTCCAAGAACAAGTCATTATACAACCCTAACAACTCAGAACCTAGATTCTCATACACTTCCATATGCTCCATCTGCTCATCCGTAGGATAAAAAAGTCTCATTACTTGTTACCTCTTCCGGCAATAACTCTAACGCATCCTTATTCGGAGTTGAGTATCCAACATATTCCGCATTTTTTTAGCAGCCACATCCGGTCTCAATAAAAACGAAATAAAACGATACGCACCATCATAGTTTTTTGCAGTTTTAGGAATGACAATATTATCAAACCATAAGTTCGTTCCCTCTTCCGGTAAAAACATACGCTAGATCTTCATTTTTCTCCAACATCTTTGCAGCTTCCCCAGAAAACGATACTCCAATTGAAGCTTCTTCTTGCGCCATATACGTCTTCATCTCATCTGCAATAATCGCTTTAGCATTTGGCATTAATGTTTTCAAGAATTTACCTGCTTCTTTTACCACCTCAGGATCCTTTTTCATTCAAAGAATACCCTTGAGTTTGAAGGGCAATTCCCATCATTTCTCTAGCACCATCAATAAATAAAATCGAATCTTTATAGTCCTCTTTCCATAAATCCGACCATTTCGTAATTTCACCTTCAGCAATATTTTTTTAGTGTTGTAAATAATACCTAAAGTTCCCCAGAAATAAGGAATACTATAACGATTATTTTGGATCAAAACTCTTATTCAAGAATTTCTCATCTAAATGCTCCATTCCTTCAATTTTAGAATAATCCAATGGTACTAATAAATCCTCTTTTAACATTTTATGAATCGCATATTCACTTGGAATAGCCACATCATAATTCGTTCCACCTTGTTTAATTTTTGTATACATCGCTTCATTTGAATCAAAATGTTTCATAAATAACTTTATAGCCTGTTTCTTCTTCAAACTGAGTAATTAAGCCTGGATCAATATAATCTCCCCAGTTGTATACAATAATGGTGTCAGGATTTTCCTGCGATAGCTGTTTCAAAAATTTTTCTAAAGAGTAATAATCCAAGACTTGCGACTAAAATTGCACTAACAAACATCATTAATCGCTTCATCGTAGTACCCCCTTCGCTAAATCATTTTCAACATTTTTTTGATTTAAACGTTTTTGCTTGGTATTGTTGAATGAAATAATATCCAATTACTAAAATTAATGAGAATAAGAACATTAATGTACTTAAAGCATTAATTTGTAAACTAATACCCTTGACGAGCTCTTGAATAAATTTCAACTGCAATTGTAGAGAAACCATTTCCTGTTACGAAGAAAGTTACCGCAAAATCATCTAAAGAATACGTAAATGCCATAAAGAATCCACTTAAAAATACCAGGTGTAATCGATGGTAAAATAATGCGTGTTAACACTTGCGAACTTGTAGCACCTAAGTCACGTGCAGCAGTAATCATTGAACGATTCATTTCTGTTAATTTTGGTAAAAACCATTAATACGACAATCGGAATATTAAACGCAATATGCGATAGTAATACAGACCAAAATCCTAATTTGAATCAATAAAGGTAAATAAAATTAATAAACTTGCCCCGATAATAACGTCTGGTGAAACTAATAAAAATATTATTCATTCCAAGCACAAATTGTTTTCTTCTATTAGAACGAATAAAAGTCAATCATAATCGCTCCAAGAGTTCCAATAATCGTTGCACATAGAGCTGATAACAAAGCTAAAATTAAAGTATCAATTACAATTCCAATTAATCTTGTATCTCCAAGAACAGCCCTATAATGTTCTAAAGTAAAGGATTGGAAATCATTCATTCCCCCACCACTATTAAATGAGTAATAAATCAAATAGAAAATAGGAGCATATAATACTGCAAATACAAATACTAAATAGGCATTTGATAACCAATGATTTTTCTAATTTCATTATGCTTCTCCTCCTTTTCTACGATCACGTGTTACAAACATTAAAGACAATCATCGCTACAATTAAGATAACCCCAATTGTTGAACCCATTCCCCAGTTTTTGTGTTACTAAGAAATGTTGCTCTACGGCAGTCCCTAATGTAATGACACTGGTTTCCTCCAATTAAACGAGTTAACATGAATAGAGAAAGTGAAGGAATGAAATACTGCTTGAACTCCACTTCTTACACCACTCATCGTTAATGGAATGACAACATTTTTTTAATGTTTGCCAAGGAGTCGCACCAAGGTCACGGCTTGCTGCAATTAATGAACTTGGTAATTCTTGTACTGCATTGAAAAATTGGTAAAATCATAAATGGTAACTCAATATAAGCAGCTACTGTTAAGAAACTAAAATCTGTAAATAGAAAATTCTTTTGGTGCAATCCCAAATAATGATAAAAATTGATTTACAGTACCCGTTTGGCTAAAAATACCAATAAATGCATAAGCTTTTAATAATAGATTCACCCATGTTGGTAAAATAATTAATAATAACCATAGATTTTTATGTTTCGTTTTACTTAAAAAGTAAGCTGTTGGATAACTCACGACTAAAGTCACTAATGTTACTAAAAAGGCATACCACACTGAGTTAAATGTCATTTCTAAATAATTACCAGAAGAAAAATAATTCGTATAGTTTCCAAGCGTTAATTGATTATTAATATCGAAAAAAATGATTTATAAAAAAATCATCGCTAAAAGGCGCTACTACAAATAATGCCAACCATAAAAGATATGGAATGGAAAAGAACATGCGAGAATTTTTAGTCATTGCTATTGTCCTCCAATTCTTCATAGCTTTCTAGACGTGCATCAAATTCTTCTTCACTTTCTCCAAAACGCATTACGTGAATATCTTGTGGTTCAAAGTATAATCCAACTTTTTGATCCTACTTCTGCTTTTTCGTTGAGTGAATCATCCATTCATTTTTATTTTCGTCATAACAAATAATTTCATAGTGAACTCACGGAATAATTGGTATCCACTTCAACAGTTAATTTTCCTTTATCCACACTTGTTAGAGATAAATCTTCCGGACGAATCACGATTTCTACTTTCTCATTTGGACGCATACCAGCATCCGCACATTCAAATTCTTTGCCAACAAATTCTACTAAGTAGTCTTCTTTCATGACACCAGCAACGATATTACTTTTCCCCCAATAAAGTCCGCAACAGAAACGGTTAATTGGTTCATCATAAATATCAACAGGAGTCCCTGATTGAATAATTTCCCCACCATTTAATACGAAGATTTCATCACTCATCGCAAGAGCTTCTTCTTGGTCATGCGTTACGAAAATAAATGTAATTCCTAAACGTTGTTGTAATTCACGTAATTCATACTGCATGTCTGTTCTTAATTTTAAGTCTAGCGCAGATAATGGTTCATCTAATAATAAAACCTCTGGTTCATTAACTAAAGCACGAGCAATTGCTACACGTTGTTGTTGTCCTCCAGACATTTGAACAATCTCACGTTTTTCATATCCTGATAATTGAACTAATTTTAACGATTCAGAAACTTTTTGTTTGATTACATCTTCCGGTAATTTTTCAAACGTAAAACCAAAGGCAATATTTTCAAATACATTCATATGAGGGAATAATGCGTAGTCTTGGAATACAGTATTTTACTTTACGTTTATTTGGTGGTAAATCTGTAACATCTTCTCCATTTAACAGTAACTATTCCAGTTGTTGCATCCGTAAAACCAGCAATAATACGAAGAATAGTAGTTTTACCACATCCTGAAGGGCCTAATAATGTATAAAATTTCCCTTTTTCAATTTCAAAGTTAATATTTTTAAAAACTTGAGTATCATCATAAGATTTTGTAACATTTTCAAATGTAATAATTGCATTGTTGGACATGTTTTTGTACCAATCCTTCCTTTTTATAAATAAGAATTTGTTGCGACAATTAACACCTTACTTGTTTCATTGCCAGCATTTTTAATTTGGTGTTTAGCAGAAGCTTCAAAAATAAAAAGATTCTCCTTTAGAGACAACTTCTATTTGTTTTCCTACTTTTTACTTGTACTTTACCTTCTAGAACATATCCAAAAGTTTCGGATAATGATGGTTGGAACACTTTGTATTCCCCTTGAGGCTTAAACTCTAATATTACAGGTTCCATTTCATGTTCATTCGAATCTGGATTTAACCAAGTCACTATTGCTTTTATGTTTTGGATCCTCCATTACGGTCATATCTTCAGGCCCATAAACGGTTAAAAGCTTCTTCCGGTCCATCTTCAAAGAAATCCTTCGGTGCACATCCTAATACTTCTAAAAATATCAAAAATGTGTCCATCGAAGGTGAACTAAGGTCATTTTCTAATTGGGAAATATATCCTTTTAGATAAATCCGTCCTCTCAGCCAATTCTTCTTGGGTAAGTCCTTTTTGAACACGCAGAGCTTTCAATTGACTCCCTATTTCCATCTTATCCCTCCATTCTTTAAACTTAAAAGTTTAATCACCTATGACTCATTATACTCTAAGTTTAGTAATAGTCAACAAATAAATCTCAAAAAATAAAAAAGAACCCTATACAATGTATAGAGTTCAGACAAGTAATATAGAACCGAAAGTAGCATTTAGCCATAAAACCGCAGATTTGCAGCCATCCATTGCTACAGTATAAGAAGTCAGGTACTACTAACGTCCCCTTTATTATATCCGTACAGAAAAACGACTTCTCACAGTAGTATTAGTCCATGAACCCACAGATTCGCTGCCGTTCATTGCTACAGTATAAGAAATCAGTTTTATTAACGCACTCTCATTACTTCCGTTCAAAAAGAAATGACTTTTTCATAGTAGCACTATTAATATAAAGCCAAGTATGGCTTATATTAAAGGAAAATTCGAGACCCTAGGCTCGAATTTTAGCCATGAAAACCGTAGGGTTGCTGGCGTCCTATGCTACTATTAAAAAGTCAATTTCTTAATTTAATTATTTTAAAAGAGCCTTCGCCATTGCTAAGCATCCAATTGTTGCTGCATTATTTCCTAAAGCAGGAGTTTGTAAATATTCATCAACAGAAGGATATCCAACATAACCATTCATCAATTTTCTCAAATTCTTGTTTAACTTTTTTTCCAATAAATGAGATGTTGCATAACTCCCACCACCTAAAAACAATCACTTCAGGTGCTAAAATTAAAGTGGTATTATAAATACATTGTGCAGCATAGTAAGCTTCAATATCCCAAATCGGATCAGTAGGTTTCTAATTCAAATGCAGGACGTCCAGCTTTTTTTCTTGTAATGCTGGACCTGCTGCTAAACCTTCTAAACAGTCAGAGTGGAAAGGACAAACACATTTAGCTTTATCTTCTGGATGACGTTTTACAATCATATGACCCATTTCAGGAAAAGTTCATTCCACCAACAAATTCCCCCACGTTGGATAGCTCCACCACCAACACCGGTTCCAAATGTATAATACACTAAACTTTCTAAATCTTTTTCCATGGCCAAAATAATATTCACCATAAGCTGCATTTACATCAGTTGTCAATTAATTGGTACATTTAAATGACGTTTCAATTCACCAATAAAATCAAAAATTTTGCCATGCCAATTTTGGAGTAGAAGTAATGTATCCAAATGTAGCAGATTTTTATTACTATCAATAGGACCAAATGCACCTACACCAACAGCTTCTAATTCTTGCTCATATTTTTAAAAAATTCAAAAACTTTGGGTAAAGTTTCTTCTGGAGTTGTGGTTGGAATTGAAATTCTTTACTAAAAACTTTCCATATCATGATTTCCAATCGCACAAACAAACTTTTGTACCACCAGCTTCGATACTACCTAATACCATATAAAATTCCTCCATCATATTAATAACTATATTATATACAAAAAAGACAAAGTAGCTAGCACTTGCTTGCCAATGAAATCAGGAATACAGGTTCGAACCTACGACCCCTTGGTCCCCAAACCAAGTGCTCTACCAAGCTGAGCTAATTCCCGATAATGCACCCAACAGGAGTCGAACCTGTAACCGCTTGATTCGTAGTCAAGTACTCTATCCAATTGAGCTATGGGTGCTAAATATTCATTTATATATAGAAAAAAATGCACCCAACAGGAGTCGAACCTGTAACCGCTTGATTCGTAGTCAAGTACTCTATCCAATTGAGCTATGGGTGCAAATTTTTATTCAATTGTATTGAAAATGCCGAGGGCGGGGTCGAACCGGCACGGTCATCACTGACCGCAGGATTTTAAGTCCTGTGCGTCTGCCAATTCCGCCACCCGGCATGGGCCATGGTTTATCATTGGCAAAGCGGAAGACGGGGTTCGAACCCGCGACCCCACCTTGGCAGGTGGTGTTCTACCACTGAACTACTTCCGCAAATTTATTCATTTAAATGCCGGCTAAAGGACTTGAACCCTCGACCCTCTGATTACAAATCAGATGCTCTACCAACTGAGCTAAGCCGGCTGAAACTTAATAGTGCGGGTGAAGGGACTCGAACCCCACGCCTCTCGGCGCTAGATCCTAAATCTAGTGCGTCTGCCAATTCCGCCACACCCGCGATTTCTCGCTTGAGAATGAGTGATACAGGGCTCGAACCTGTGACCCTCTGATTAAAAGTCAGATGCTCTACCAACTGAGCTAATCACTCTTTATGATATGGAGGTTAACGGGATCGAACCGCTGACCCCTGCTTGTAAGGCAGGTGCTCTCCCAGCTGAGCTAAACCTCCATAATATTTGAAAAAGCGTGGCAACGTCCTACCCTCACGGAAACCCCCAACTACTATCGGCGCTAAAAGCTTAACTTCTGTGTTCGAGATGGGAACAGGTGTATCCTTCTTGCCATCGTCACCACACTTCTCTCTTGAAAAAGCTCTCGCTCTCTCAAAACTGAATCTATATCCAAATTCTTCCTCAATCACCTTCAACCTTGGTTAAGTCCTCGACCGATTAGTACTAGTCCGCTCCATGCCTCACGGCACTTCCACTTCTAGCCTATCTACCTGATCGTCTCTCAGGGGTCTTACTCATTTAAAATGATGGGAAATCTCATCTCGAGGGGGGCTTCACGCTTAGATGCTTTCAGCGTTTATCCCGTCCACACATAGCTACCCAGCGATGCTCTTGGCAGAACAACTGGTACACCAGCGGTGTGTCCATCCCGGTCCTCTCGTACTAAGGACAGCTCCTCTCAAATTTCCAACGCCCGCGACGGATAGGGACCGAACTGTCTCACGACGTTCTGAACCCAGCTCGCGTACCGCTTTTAATGGGCGAACAGCCCAACCCTTGGGACCGACTTCAGCCCCAGGATGCGATGAGCCGACATCGAGGTGCCAAACCTCCCCGTCGATGTGAACTCTTGGGGAGATAAGCCTGTTATCCCCAGGGTAGCTTTTTATCCGTTGAGCGATGGTCCTTCCATTCGGTACCACCGGATCACTAAGCCCGACTTTCGTCCCTGCTCGACTTGTTGGTCTCGCAGTCAAGCTCCCTTCTGCCTTTACACTCTTCGAATGATTTCCAACCATTCTGGGGAACCTTTGGGCGCCTCCGTTACATTTTAGGAGGCGACCGCCCCCAATCAAACTGCCCGTCTGACACTGTCTCCCACCTTGCTTCTAGGTGCGGGTTAGAGGGTTCATGTAACAAGGGTAGTATCCCACCATTGCCTCCTTGAAACTGGCGTTCCCATCTCTTCGGCTCCTACCTATCCTGTACATGTCACACAAACACTCAATATCAAACTACAGTAAAAGCTCCATGGGGTCTTTCCGTCCTGTCGCGGGTAACCTGCATCTTCACAGGTACTATAATTTCACCGAGTCTCTCGTTGAGACAGTGCCCAGATCGTTACGCCTTTCGTGCGGGTCGGAACTTACCCGACAAGGAATTTCGCTACCTTAGGACCGTTATAGTTACGGCCGCCGTTTACTGGGGCTTCAATTCAAAGCTTCGCCCTCAGGACTAACCTCTCCTCTTAACCTTCCAGCACCGGGCAGGCGTCAGCCCCTATACGTCATCTTTCGATTTTGCAGAGACCTGTGTTTTTTTGATAAACAGTCGCCTGGGCCTATTCACTGCGGCTGGTATTTCTACCAGCACCCCTTCTCCCCGAAGTTACGGGGTCATTTTGCCGAGTTCCTTAACGAGAGTTCGCTCGCTCACCTTAGTGTTCTCCACTCAACTACCTGTGTCGGTTTGCGGTACGGGTTCTGTCAATCTCACTAGAAGCTTTTTCTCGGCAGTGTGACGTCAGTTGCTTCGCTACTTGATTTCGCTCCCCATCACAGCTCACCCCGTTTGTGACAAGCATTTCACTCATCAGCGGACTCGCTGCTTGGACGTACATTTCCAGTCGTACGCTCAACTTAGCCTCCTGCGTCCCTCCATTGCTCAAACGATTTATAGAAGTACAGGAATATCAACCTGTTGTCCATCGACTACGCCTATCGGCCTCGCCTTAGGTCCCGACTAACCCTGGGAGGACGAGCCTTCCCCAGGAAACCTTAGTTATTCGGTGGACGGGATTCTCACCCGTCTTTCGCTACTCATACCGGCATTCTCACTTCTAAGCGCTCCACATGTCCTTACGGTCATGCTTCTTCGCCCATAGAACGCTCTCCTACCACTCAGTTTAAAACTGAATCCACAGCTTCGGTAATCTGTTTAGCCCCGTTACATTTTCGGCGCAGGGTCACTCGACTAGTGAGCTATTACGCACTCTTTGAATGATGGCTGCTTCTAAGCCAACATCCTAGTTGTCTGTGCAACCCCACATCCTTTTCCACTTAACAGATATTTTGGGACCTTAGCTGGTGGTCTGGGCTGTTTCCCTTTCGACTACGGATCTTATCACTCGCAGTCTGACTCCCGGACATAAATACATGGCATTCGGAGTTTATCTGAATTCAGTAACCCGAGATGGGCCCCCTAGTCCAAACAGTGCTCTACCTCCACGATTCTTCATTCCGAGGCTAGCCCTAAAAGCTATTTCGGAAGAACCAGCTATCTCCAAGTTCGATTGGAATTTCTCCGCTACCCACACCTCATCCAAGCACTTTTCAACGTGCCCTGGTTCGGTCCTCCAGTGCGTTTTACCGCACCTTCAACCTGGACATGGGTAGATCACTTGGTTTCGGGTCTACGTCAACATACTCAACTCGCCCTATTCAGACTCGCTTTCGCTACGGCTCCGACTCTTCATCTTAACCTCGCATGTTAACGTAACTCGCCGGTTCATTCTACAAAAGGCACGCCATCACCCATTAACGGGCTCTGACTACTTGTAAGCACACGGTTTCAGGTACTCTTTCACTCCCCTCCCGGGGTTCTTTTTCACCTTTCCCTCACGGTACTGGTTCACTATCGGTCACTAGGTAGTATTTAGCCTTGCCAGATGGTCCTGGCGGATTCCGACAGGGATTCCTCGTGTCCCGCCGTACTCAGGTGCTCTCTTGTGCCAACTTTCCGTTTTGCATACAGGACTGTCACCTTCTTTGGTCCTGCTTTCCAACAGGGTTCTGCTACAGATTGTCATACACGTTCTTGAAAGTCCTACAACCCCAGTGTGCATGCACACTGGTTTGGAGCTCTTCCGTTTCGCTCGCCGCTACTCAGGGAATCGATTTTTCTTTCTCTTCCTGCGGGTAATGAGATGTTTCAGTTCCCCGCGTCTACCTCGTCATAAGCCTGCGCTTATGCGTAACACCCCATCACGGGTGTTGGGTTCCCCATTCGGAAATCTCTGGATCTTAGCTTACCTACGGCTCCCCAAAAGCATATCGGTGTTCGTTCCGTCCTTCTTCGGCTCCTAGTGCCAAGGCATTCACCGTGCGCCCTTATTCACTTAACCATTATGGTCGCGTTGCTTCTTGTTAAAAACTCTTTTTCGTTAGATTTCTCTAACTCTCGGTAAATTTTTGGTTTTAATTTGTGATATAGTATTCAGTTTTCAAAGGTCGAGTTGAGAGTTAACCTCTCAAAACTAAACAAAGATTTCAACCGGTAGGGTTCCGTATTCATCTAA